>Ga0208867_1000054_pt1 | contig 40638 bp, 58 predicted proteins | sample CryBogCBE05Oct08_FD_185505 | JGI IMG/M metagenome (GOLD analysis project Ga0208867, IMG submission 185505) | Freshwater microbial communities from Crystal Bog, Wisconsin, USA - CBE05Oct08 (SPAdes) (version 2) | ecosystem: Environmental > Aquatic > Freshwater > Lake | place: Crystal Bog... | reverse complement strand
TGATATTTATCTTTATTTAATGAAGGCGTATCAAGGAAAAATTTCTCCATTTTTGGAGTCATTGTATATCCATGATAAAAATTATCGCCGCGACCTTTAATCGTATCTAAAACACGATCAGCCAATGATACGTTTTGGAACCAATCTTTTTGTGGGGATAATGCGGCAAGAGCACCAGCCGCGGAGGATTCAGATATTCCGTATTTTTTTGCCCAATCTTTTACAATTTTATTTCCGCCATCATACCAAAGAGAACTTCTTCCTCTAATGTTTTCTGGTATCTGATCGTGCAACCATAAAAGATTATCTTTAACATGATCTATAAAATGTTCCGCCGCTTCTTCGTGGCTCATATCCTTAACACCCTCATGAGCATGAGGGTAATCTCTTGTGACGCCAACATTCTTTTCAAATAATGGGTCAGTGGCTTTCATAGATTCATAATCTACAATCTTTGGTCCACCTGCCACATCCATTTCAATACCCTTGGCACCAGTAGGCAAACGAGAGTCAATTTCATGAGGATGAGATTCAATTTCTGAAAGTCCTTTAGCTTCCTTTGAAAGTTTTGAAGGACGCAATCCTTTAGCAACTTTAACAGCCTCTTCTACAGGACCAAAAGCAGGAACTGCGCCTAATGCAGCCAAGGCCATTCCGCCGTAGTCTCCACCTTCCCCAGCGCGCTTGGCTTCTTCAGCCGCCATCACGTTGCCAAGACCGGGCGTAAAGCCAGCAAGCTCACTCACGCCCTCTGCAAAACGACGACGCTCAGGAGACGGGCGCTCGCTGCCAAGACCAGCAACGGCACCATAAATTTTTTCACCAATCGTTGGCTCATATGCCGTTAACGTAGCCTCACGACGTGGCTCAGGCAGGCTCTTGGCAGTCTCTAACGCTTGTCGGATGGACTCATTAGGATTCTGACGCGCAAACGTCGGTAGCTCTACTGGCGTCTCTTCAGGCGCAAATTGGACGTCGCCCTCGACCTCGCCGCCCCCTGCCTTGCCCGCCCGCCCAAGCAACGGCGCGACGGCAAAGCTCCAACTAATCAGTCGACGGAATGCCTCGTTGGGGTCGTCACTTTCAAGCGGCAATTTAACTGGACCGCCATAGGCGCGCTCCTTGCGCAATTCATTTTCAACCCTGCCAACGCCTGAGCCATTCTTTGACACAGCGTGAATGCCTTTCATCTTTTTCAAGCCACTCTCCCTGTAGTCAATGACTGGCACTTCCTTAATGCCAAGTTCTTCAGCCGCAGTAGCCCTGTGGCGCCCGTCAGCCTGATTATTCCCAAGAAGCTTTAAAGCTTTAAACTTTTCACCCTTTTTGATCTTCCCCTTAAAGGCGTCAATTAGTAGGCGATCCTCTTTAGTTTTTGGTATTCGGTTGGCGTGCTCAAGAAATTCTTTTGGAGACATCACGGCGACATTGCCCGTGCCATTGCCAGGCCTGAGAGCCGCCTCAAGTTTCCTTGACGGCTTTAGTGGATAGTCGAGGCCCTTGATTGTCTTCTTGCTCATCACTCATTCTCTATGGGCGGCTCATTTGATTCCAAACGCTGCAACATCTCAGGGGTTAAAAACTTATCAATCACCTGGAGTGTATTAGGGTTCTTGGCAATGTCAGCCGCAAGCTTTACAGCCGCCAACCTCTCCGAGCTCTCCCTGTCGCGCTGTCTATTGGCAGCCTCAAAACGGTCGTCTTGGTTTTTTAAAAGGGCCTCATGCATACGCGCCTCAGTCGCGTCCCGCTCAGTCTGAGCGCCGATCAGCGCCTCACGCATTTTGGCTTCAATGTCCATTTGCTTAATCTGAGCGTCCATTTGCTTTTGCCGCATGTCTTGCTGCTTCAGCTCAAGGTCAATCAATTTATTCTGATCAAGTGGCGCGCCCTGCTGTCCGTCGCCTCCTTGGATCTTGTGTTGCGTCTCAGCAACCTTAGCCTGCGCCAACATCGTGTCGGCGTCAGCTTTTTGCTTTTGTATTTGTATCTCTGCCATTCTGGCCTGTGCCTCTGGCGGCACCGTCGGCTGACCAGCATTCGACGCAAGGAACTGCTCAGGGTTGCTCCAGCCAATGGCCTTTAGCGCCGCCGTATCAATCGCCAGCGCGTCATACATTGACGGGTTCTGCGCCTGTAATTGCTTAAGCGCCACAACTTTCATGAGGCGCTGCATCTGGCTCGCCGTGTTTGGGTCGGCCTGCGGGACGAGCTCGTGATCATTAATTGCTGCAAGGAAAATCTGCTCATTCCATTGGGCAGACGTCACTTTCAATTTCTTCGTAAAACTGTCCGGGTGTTCTCGAAAACACTCGACTAATAACTTGAACTCCTCGGCCTGCGCCGAATGTAGGCGCTTGTGGACGGAGTTCATCAACTTCGTCGCCTGATCGATAAGCGCCAGCGTCGTCCCAACTGGTGCGTCCTGACGGCCCTCTCCAACTTGAAGCTCCGCCGTCATGCCGACGCGCTGCCCCGTCTCCACCATGCTGGTGACAAGGTTCATGAGCGCCTGCCCCGGTTCCTTGTATGGCAGGGGCATGATCGCTTGATTCAGCGGCAAGCCGCCCGTCTTCACTAACGCCCCGCCACCAGGCGGCACGCGAAATATGTTCGTGTTTTGGCGTGCGCCGGTGTCGGCCATTAGGAAGCCGGGGAAGTTTGCATACATTCCCGCGTCTAACATTTCTCGCCATGCGGCAGTTACAGCATTAGTAGTGTTGCCGAGTATATGGAGTAGGCCAAGATCGTAGAAGCCCATTCCAGGAACAAACGTATATTTGACAAAAGTCTGTCTAGCTTCTGGAAGTTCATCGCCCTCTTCGCCCGTTGGTTCATTATAGTTACGAACAATGGACAGTATCTCACGCGATGATACATCAATTGTGACGCGATAGGGAATTTCTAATCCAGTCTCGCGGCCCTTATATTTATGCTCAAAGCCACGAATGTCTAACTCGCAATAGACTTCATAAATTTCTCTGTCACGGTCTTCAGGATCAAGCGTCGATATCTGAATGCCTTGCTGTTCATACTTTGCGCGTTGCGCCGCGTCGGGGTCTTCAAAGCCAGGCGTCGCCAGCGGGATGTCACGATAGACGCCAAGGATCTGTAAACGCTTAACCGTAGACGGCCGCATCATGACGCGGTGCGTTACGCGCTTGGCGTCCTGCAGTGTCGTAGCAGCATTGTTAACAATGAGGTCGTCCGCGTCCACTGACTCCGAGACAGGGCGCCCCCTGAGCGGACAGAAATAGACTTTTTTAAATGAGGTCCCGCCAAACCCAAGCATGAACAACATTCTGTCTGTATCAGGATAATACTCTTTAGCGACAGCGGTGAGGTAGTGATTGAGGTCTTTTTCGAGGGCGTCTGCGATGTTGTCTTCTTGGACGGTGGCCATGTAATTATCATTGCGCACCTTTACGGGGCCGTCAGTGGGTAGAAGCTCAGACCTTGCATTAGCCTGAAAGCGAAGAACCGCCTCAAGCAAGAGCGGGTGTCTCACCTTGGACATTCCGTCAACTGGCGCACCGTCACTGGCGCCTTGAAGACCAGGTATCTCTACTTTCAGCCCCAGCAACTTGATGCCCTGCGCCCTGTCCTCAATCCAGTCTGTGCGGCTTTGAATGTCGTCACGCACGCCAGTGAGTAGGTCTTCGGTTATTCTACTGAGCTCCATGTCGTCGATGTCGTCGACGAGGTTGTCAAAAAAGCCGAGGGGATTTCTGCTTGGCTCGTCGACGAGAGACTTTCCGTCGAGAGACACTGTGATTGATCCGTCGTCGTGTTCGATCTTTAGGATGGCATTATTGTCGTCACGCACGTTATTGTCTGCGCCTTCAACGACTTCGACACTGACGTCTTCGTCGTTTTGGTCCATTGGCGCCAATCCGGCTGCGACTTGACGGAGGTTATGGACGAGGCCTGGCACAATAGGCATAAGTTATTCCTTGCTCTCTAAAAGCTTTGATATCTCATCAACAAAACGGTCAAGACCTTCTCTAGCCGCGAGATTATCATCTTTTGCGGAGATTTCATATATGCGGACATAATCATGTGGCTGGCGGCCCCACACTTCCACGCGGAACTTACCCAAGCCCTGACCGTGCGCGGGAGGGGCGTCAATAACGTCGACCACTGCGCTGCAATAAATCATTTTATTTTCCTTATTATACTGGATACAGAGGCTCTGGCGGGGCGCCGGAGTGCTCCATGTCACGCTCAATCTGCGAGACGTGCTCTATCTGCCGGGTGAGTAAGCCAGCCTTGCGGAGATAGGTCAAGGCCATCGAAACCGTATCGGTCAAGTCGTCGTGGCGGCCCTTTGGGAACACCGCGACTTCATTAATAACCATGTCAGCCCAGCTCGTATTTGGGGCGTAAACAATCCCGTCAGTAAATATGTGCTGGACTGCGTAGAGGCGAGACAATTTGTCGACGCCCTTTGGGTCTATCAACTGAACGCCCCAGTCTTCGTGGCTGTATAGGCGCTGCATTTCTTGCGCGATGTTGGGGCCGTTGGCCTTGTTCTCGATAATCAATCTGTCGACGCGGTAGTCGGACATTGTCTCGCTGATGCGCTCGACGAGCTCATAGAACTCCAGGCGCTCCGCCCAGGCGTAGATGAGCATGACGCTATTTTTGCCCATGTTGTATAGGCGCTTTTTATCCCACTCAATGACGCCCTCTGACGTGATCGTTCTGGTTGGTATCGCAGTTTGGTCGCCGCCGGCCCACACGCCCCACACCGTCATGGCGCTTGGGTCGTTCTCTGATTTAGTTGTGAAGGCTCCGTCGACTGCCGCCACGATGTAATCAAACTGGGGATAGGTTGGCGACTCCCAACTGCGCTGCCACCAATCGGCCTGTATGACGCCGCCGCCGCGAGGGATCGGCATCTGTTGGAACTGTGCCGCGGCGGCCCACTTGCCCATAATTTCTTCGTCGCGCTCAACGACCTCTTCTGGAAATCTATCCGGGAATAGCAGCTCTCCTTCTTCACTGCGCGGGTCTTCAAGTCCCAGTAGCGTCGGCTCAGAGCGTGAGGGGTCATAGCGCATTGGCAGACAGATAAAGTCGTATGGTAGTTTACGCTCCAACACCGAGCCAATAATGTCGTCGTCCGCCAGGCGCTGTTGGATGATAACAATGGACGACTTCTTAGGATTAACGAGACGAGTTGGGATCGCCTCAAAAAACTGCTGGTTTGTCGCCTGCTTGATCTGAACTGAGGCGGCGTCTGCGACCGACATCATGTCGTCGACGATGATTCTATCTGCACGGGCGCCGGTGATTGAGTTTGCCGCGCAGCACTGCCTGAAGCCGCCGCCCTCGAACTCGAACTTCTGTTTTTGGTTTTGATCTTTAGCGATCTTCACCCACGGAAATCGCTGTTGATACCACTCGCTCTCTACGAGGCGGCGCATTTTGAGTCCGTCGCGTATTGCTAGGTCTTGTGAGTGCGAGACGCAGATGTAGCGCATGTGCGTCATTTTCATCGGCCCGACTTCCCACGCCGGCCAGAAGACGTTCATGAGTAGAGACTTCATACAACCAGGCGGCACCGCCACCATGAGACGATTGTATGGAGATCCGTCGTCGAGCTCTACGCCGTCGGTTATTGCTTGCAGGTGTTCAGCGATGAAGTCTATGTGCCAGTTGTGGGTGTAGTCGCTGCCTGGTTCAATGACGTGCCACGCCTGTCTAATGAACTCGGCTAAACTGTCGCGGCACTCAAGATAGCTGATGTTTAGTAGTGCTTGCTCGGCGTCGAAACGCTTGCCGAACATGTCGACGATTTTACCCATATCAATGAACCGTTCCCCGCGTCCATATTGTGGCGCCCATTGATTCGGCTGCGTCGATTGCTTGTCCAGTTACATTGCAAAATATTTTGTATGATTCGTCTGCGTCTTTAGCTGAACTGATTGCATTGCACAGCAAGAACGCCGTGCAAGACGACAACACCATCAACGCCTCGTGCGCGTCGTTCAATCCCTGCAACGTGTTTAATATATTTTGAATGGCATCAATTGTTGGCTGCATGTCATGTGACGTTGGCTCAACATTCATTTCTTTTCCAATGCCAGCAAGAGTGCCTGCTTAATCACGTCGCGGTCTTCTGGTTCAAGAGTTGACGCATCAAACGCAACAACTGATTCGGTTTTAATCGCGCCGCCGTCGGCGCCAGTATGTTCGACCATCTGCTTTTCGCTATATTTTTTTGGAGCAAGACGCGCCGCGTGCCACTGCCAAGCCGCGAGTTTTACGCGGTCTGCGTTGGCCGTTTCATTGGTCGATTTTTCTGCCATGTCGAGGATCTTCCACGCAACATGATCTGCAAGTCCTTCTCTCGCTCGCGTGATGCGTGTTCCAAATTCTGGATAATCATCCATCCAACGATATACTGTTGTTCTTCCGGGCATTGTTTCATCATTACAAATTTGAACAATGTGCTCGCCGCCTATCATTCTTTCGTAGATAGTATTAGCAAGTTCCTCAGAATATTTTGTTGGCCTTCCAACTGGTCGTCCTGTCGGCTTCGTAGCCATCTCAATTACAGTTCTCAGGTTGCACAAATGTGCAGTTAGCAATGTAGCGCGCCGGAACTGAGCACCCAACAAGGAGCGCAGCCCCGAACAGCGCAAGGCTATATATGGCGGCCATCACTAAGAAACGCAACGTCTCAGCTTTCATTGGTTTAGACCACAAGTTGATAACCGACATATGATAACACACCTTACTTTGATTTTCACTCAGTCAAAGTCGCTCATGTCAACATCTTCTTCAGCGACCGCCTTTTGAGCCTTTGGCGCCGGCGCTCTGACCGCATCCAATGCGGCTTTCCCCAAGGGCAAGTCTGCCAACATCCCCAAAGCGTCCATATAAGTTGCAAGGACAGCCTGCTCTTCAGCGCGCTTAGACGCGTCCTGCTTGCGTAGCGAGATAATCTTTTTAATGATTTTAGGGTCAAAGCCGGTCCCCTTTGCCTCGGCGTAGACTTCCTTGATGTCCTCGGCAATATTATACTTTTCTTCTTCGAGGTGTTCGATCCGGCTGACAAGCGCCTGGAGCTGATTGTTTGTAGTCATTCATCCATTCCTCTATGTAGACAAGTAAGTGGTCTGCCTGGTGCCAGCAATGGTCGCAGATTTGGTCGCAAGGCTGTTCGGGCTCTGTGTGGATTAGGCTGCCGTATTCATCTCGATATCTATTAATACTAATCTCAAACGAACACAGCCCACGCGCAAGAGTATTCCGCAATTCTGTAGGCATTGTCAAATCCCCTTCCAAGCCACCCTAAAATATTTTTATGAAATTTTAAAATAGTTGTTGACGAGATCATATGTTTGAAGTATCTTCAAAACATCGAGATTGAGATTGAAACGGAGATACAAAAATGAGCACCTGGAAACAAAACCCTGACTTGATGACCCGCCTGGCAGCAGCTCAGAATCACGAAGCCAATATCAATCAGGACATTATGACGTTTGTTGCTTTCTTTGACACCCGCGAAGAGTTGCTGCAACACGTCGAGCATTACGAAGAGAGAGCTGCTAACTATGTGGCTCCTACAAAGCGCCGCCGCCGGGCAGCATAATACGGGGAGCTAAGGCTCCCCCTTTCTTTCACCTTATGGAGATCGACATGAAAACGGAATGCACCACCTACTTAGACATGATGGGCATGGATTGGATTATCCACGTTGAATACGAGCAAACATCTAAGGGATACGCCGGCGACTTTTACGATCCAGGCTGGGACCCTGAATATCAGATTTATCATATATGGTTGGAGTCAGACTGCTACGCAGGCGACCACCCTCGTTGGGAGATCACTGGCGAGCAATTCTCTCTAATCGCCAACATGGATAACATTCATAGTGCCATCGTCCACGACATTGGGGAGGATTGATATGCGTTCAGTTTTTGAAATGACCCCTATGCAAATGCGCCACGCCTACGGCAAATGCGCCGAATCATTCCACAAGCAAGTAGGTCTGCGCAAACTGCGCGACTACAAGCTCTTTGCAACCCGCAACCCAGAATATGCGTCGACGCTTTTAGCCGACGCCCGCCACCACCTAGCCTATGCGAGGGCCGCCCGATGATTAAGACCTACTTCTGCGATTGGCGCAATCTATACGTCGCCTACGATGACAATGACGAGCCAAATGAATACGGTTGGCAGCAACATGGGGACGGAAAGACCGTTGAGGAAGCGATAGAAGACCTGCAAATAAAAATTGAAGAAAATACAAAATAGCAGTTGACACCCCTATATGATTGAAGTATCTTCACTGTATTGAAATTGACAACCCGATGGAGATTGACATGACACTTTCAAACTTAGCCCCTCTCGCTGACGCTTACGCTCTCCTTAAAGACCAAGAGACAAAGATCAAGGCACGCGTTGAGGAGGCCCGCAAAGAGATCCTATCGACGGGCGCCACCGAAATCGACGGCGAGGTCTGCACAGTAATCGTCGACACGAAGAAGGGCGCCAAAACGATTGACAAAGAGGCAGTCATCAAACTGCTTCTTGAGCTCGGCGCGACGACTGAGCAAGTCGAGGGCTGCTTCAAGTTTGGCGCAGAAACCAAGTCACTGCGCGTCAAGGCTAACCTCAAGGCCGTAGCATAATAGTGGGGGCGCTAGTCGCCCCTCTCTCACCTTATGGAGATTGATATGAAAAACATGTTCCACAAAATTACAGTCGCATACCCCGTCGCCACCAACATGACGTCAGAGCGCACGTTCTCATTCACGAGCCGTGAGGAGGCTTGGGCGTTTAATAAATTGGCGGAGCAACAGGGCTACAAGATTGTCTTTCACACATTTGACTATTTGGTCGGCGCCACTGACGCCTTTGCCGAGATTAACATCGACATGGAACTGACGGCGGCTGAATTGGCACAGTCAGAACACGAGGAATACTACAATGGGTAAACGCGACGTAAAAATGGTCTCTAATGAGATTTTTAACCAACCCTGCCACATTGCCATGCCCGACTTGTGGGCGGCATACTGCGCCCTCGTAGGGCGTCTGCCGCACGCCGCAGACCATTGGCTAGTGATAGACGTCATTAACGCCATGCAACGACGTAGCTGCACAAAATGTGGAGACGTGGGGGACCACCATGACACCTACTGACCTTAACCAATTTTTAGGGCGCCACGACATCAGTAAAGAAGACGTCGCTAAAATATGCGGCGTGTCGCTTAAATCGTTTTACAGTTGGCTCAACGGCCAACACCGCATACCACGGTCTGTCGCCATGCTACTGACTGCCTACGACGCCGGATTCATTGAGCTAGAGTGGATCGTAGACTTTGTTGAGAATGACATGCGGAATAACTTGCCGGTTATGTGATTAGGGGAAGGGGATGTCTTCCCCTTCTTCCCACCTAAACCCCTCCGGCGGCCCGTCTATTGGCGCGCCAGTATCAATTATCCCTTCGGTATTACCCGGCCCCATAGGGGTCGCCAGTGGGTCTGATACGGCTGTCTTAGTCTTCTCTACCTTCGCGCCTGGGAACGTCTCCTTGGCCTTTATAATCTCAGGAAACGCCGAAATCATATTGGCTATTTCCTGTAATGTGTAGACGTTAACGCGGCGCCCTTCCGCGAGAACCTTATTTGCCAACTGCGGCTCTCTGACCAGCGTGGCGACTGTCCCATCTTCAAGCGTCACTTCCCACACTGCCGGATCTAATATTGCCGCGCCAGAATCAGTCGCCGCCTTGTCTAACGCCCTCCAGGCAGACGCCATGCGCTTGGCTTCTCTTTGGACGTCATCGAGTTGTCCGTGCCAGCGTGCCTGGCTGGTGAGATAGCGTTGCCTATCGAACTTCTCCCGCATCTCGGTAAGCACCAATAGCCGCAGCCTGTCACGCCCCCACTTGAGCTCCAACTCCACTTCAAGGGCGTCGGCCTCATCAAGCGCCGCCCTGCCGGAAATATACGCGCCGGGAGTGACCATCCACGGGACCGACTGATACTCGGATACGACGACGCCGCGGTCGACGTTAGACTTTTTGATTTTAGGTTTTTGCGCCATGAGTTCACAATATCAATCTTGATTGTCTGTCTGCCAACTAAACTTGGGCAGTGTAATCTTCTTTTTAGCCGCCTTGGCATACGCCGTGGTCGTGCTATTGGGTATTGAAAGCTGCCTCTTTAAAAGAACATTTGCCGCATACTTGGGGTCTTCCTCCATACGCTTTTTATGTTTGTAAAACGACTGCATTTGCCGTTTTTCGTGTAAATTTAATTTGCCTGACCTTAAGTCTGGAACGCCGACTGACGTCAGTTGAGACGACGTGCCAATGTTACCGCCGCGATTTCTACTCGCCATATTTAAATCCATTTCAATTATATAAGGCCAGTGTCTACTGCCTTTTCCATCAGTGAAACAATAATTCTAAGACCTTCTGAATTTACCTTTTCCCATCTTTGAGTTTCTGTATTTTTTGAAAGCCTACGTTGTAGGCGACTATAGGCAAGTCTTCCACGCCTATGTTTTCCATTTAATGGTTTTATTGAAACTATTCTGAAGTTAATCCATTCTTCAGATTCTTTTCTTTGAGGTATGTGAAATAAAGCATAATGATCATTTTGTATTACAAATCTCTCGGTCATAGCGACCCCTTACTGCCATAGCGGCACGTTAAAATCCCCTTACCCCTACACCAACCACGCCATCGCCGTCAACCGCCATTTTCGTTCAGCGAGCGCGAGCCGCTCCAAGCGGCGCAGCGCGAGCGGGGGGTAGTTCCTAAAGGAACAGGGGGGTAACTTCCGCAAACAACCTCCGCAAGAATATTTAATGTTTTCAGTGACATGATTGCTCCATAAAATGCGGAACTAACCCCTGCGGAAGTAGGCAACCTCCGCAGCATATTAAAACACTGTTTTTATTCATCATTATCGCGGAAGTTGGCGCTTTCATCATTTTCAGACTTCCGCATATTTTCTGTGCCATTATGATACACATTAGACACTTTTAGCCCCTTTAATTTTGTGTGGGAATCTCTCTCTTCGTTCTTCCAATAACCTAAGTCTACAAACGCGCTTGCTACCAAAAGAGCATGTGCGTCACCCTTGATTCGTTTTTTAAGAACCTTGACCAATCCCCTTGGAACATATCTCGGCGTATATTTTGACTGCGACGAAATCGACCAAGGCTCACCCAGGTTCCACGCCTCATTGGCGGCCTTGAGGATTTCGTCACGCTCATCTGTCGTCATCTTAACGCCGGCCGCAAAGACATACCCCGTCTCTTGCTGGCCACCAAAGCCCGGATTAATTGTTGGCCTCTCCACGGCCTCTAGGATGGCCAGTGACGAGGTAAAGCCGTCAATAGATACTTCTTTAAGTCGATACTCTAACTCCCACCCGTCGGGCGCAGACTTCATCTTCATGGCCTTTAAGACGCCCGTCTCTGACCCCTTCTCACGTTCAAGCATGACGATCGTATCGGCCGACCCCTCCAACACAGTTGACCCACGGAGTGCCCCACTGCCCCCACGGCTCAAGTGGTGGACGAGGGCGGTCGTTGTATTAAATTGTTGTTGGACCTCGTTCTCGGCCTTAACGAATAGCGACATTTCTTTTTGGTTGTTTTCGTCCGCGCCTGGGATGATCCTTGAGACCGTGTCGAATACGACCATTATGGGCGCCTGCTTCATGCGCTTAATTTCCCAATCTATTGTTCTGAGCAGGCGCGACCTGTCTCCGCCCTCAATGAGGTTCATGGCGTCGGGAATGACGAGGTAGTTCTCTTCGTCTGCCCTGACGTTGTGAAGCTTCTCATACGCCGTCATGCGTGCGTCGTGGTCGTGTAGGCCCTCAGTAGTGACGTAAATGATGGGGCCATGCACATTGACCTTTTTGCCAAGAAAATCGTCCTGGCCCGTGCAAATGGCGAGACAGGCGCCAATCGTATAAAAGCTCTTGCCGCATCCGGGCCAGCCGCTGATGTAGTTTGATCCATACCTCTGGAGAAGGCCCTCAATGATGAACTCCGCCGGCGGGAGCGCCTTTAAGTCAGACCGCCTAAAGACGCGAAAGAGGCCCTCTGGTCGGGGCTCTTCCTTCGGGGCCTCAAAGTCATCACTCTGGGCCTGTTGCTCACTCTGGGCCTTTTTATACTCTGACTGATAGTTTGTCTGGAATGTGTCCTGTTTTGGCGTCCAAGGCTTTTGCGCCTCCTCGTGGATCTTTGTGTCCCACTGGCGTAGTGTCGCCTTCCACTTGTGTTCAAAAAGCGACTTGCCGCGCCCCTCTTTCTCAAGAAGGACGTGCTTTGGGACGCCTATCTCTTTAAGCCTCGTCTCGACCAGGTCGACGTATTCGGTAAAGCACCTGACCTTGGCCTCTTCAGCCTCTCTGGGGTCGAGGATAGGGCAGTCCCGATAGAGGTCGAGTATTGCCCTAAAGACCATGCGCGTCATGCGGTCTTCACGGCCGTCAGTGATCTTACCCCACTCGTCAGTCTGATGTTGAGGCGTATCGGTCCTTACTCGTTCTCCAGACTCAGTTGTGGTGTGGCCACCATATATCCTTGCTAGTTCGTCGAGCTCACGGCACAGCCAATCAGGCGCCTCCGGTATTTCAACTTCCCAAGGCTCGAGTCCGTCTATCCACTCGTAATTCTTACCCGACTCATGGACGGAAGGGGCAATGACTGCAAAGCCGCCCTGTCCCCTGATGTCGACGCCTATCGACGTTTTGATTGTTGGCGGCGCCCAACCCGTTGGGGCGCGAAAGAGCATTTGTATGCCGCCGCCACCCGTTCTTTGTGTTGGCGCCTCAACAATTACACCGGCATTGTTGTCTGCACATATTCCATCGAACCACAGTTGTGCCTCTCTGTTTTTGTAGGTGTCGAGATCAACAATAAAGACGCCCCCAGAACACATGCCAGAAAGGATACCAATATTAGTGACCCGGGAATTTGACCCTGTTGTGAACCATTCATTGAATTGCTCCTGTGTTGCAAGTGAGTTTGTAAATTCTTTCCACGACGTGAGGGCGGGACGTTTCCAGTTTTTCCCCGTTGACGGCAGCATAGCTGGAACGACTTGTAATCCTAATTCGCGGTAAAGTTCTGCATATTCGCTGACGCCAGCGAACTCGTCGTCAAATTCTATTAACATGGTGTGCCTATATATATTGACAGTTAATTTAGAAATATCGTAAGTTGAAAAAGTTACCGTATGGACATGGTGACCTCCCAACTTAAAAGACGCCTAAGTGGCGTCTTTTTTTTCTTCTACTTCTTCACCTTCTTCTACAAAACGCCAAGTGTCGTATTTCATGCGGCGTATCATTGAGCCCGTTATTAAACATAATTCCCTTTCTATGTAGTCTGCTATTGCATCAAATGCGTCGTTCCAACCACGTTCATAGTCTTCGGATTTCATGTTACTTATCCCTGTTATTTTGCAAAATCACCATGATATATTTTTTCTGCTTCTTTTCTTGCGTGTATGGCTTCGTCTAAATCATAAAATCTACCCAAGAAATAATTTTTTCTATTTAGAGTAATTTCTGCTTTCCATTTTCCTCTTTTTTCCTCAAACATAATTCCTTTTATTCCGCTTTTGCTATTTTTTTGAGCTCCTCTATTCATCATATTTTCTGATTTAGTGGCTTCTCTCAAATTAGATATTTTATTATTGGTTTTATTTCCATCTATGTGATCAATTTGAAATTCTGGATCAACTTCATAATAAAGTAGCCATGCTAATCTATGTGCAGCATAATGGATTCCATAAAATCTAACAATTATATATCTACCGTTAAAATTACCCGCTGGTTTATTTGCGTATTTTGCATTCCATACATTTGCTATTTCATTGTTAGTTCTTTTTCCTTTTTGGAACATGTCATCATCACGATGAAGCCATGTTAAAACTCCCGTATTTGGGTCGTATTTTATTATTTTTCTGACTAAATCTAATGATGGTAATTTCTTATGAGTAGTCATATTTATTTTTCCTTCACATCAAACTGAGACTTATATCCATACATCGCAATAAGGGCTGATTCAGCCCGCCCGTCATGTTTCTTTAACTTAAACTTGTCACTGTCCGGCCAAAGCATACGCGCCATTTCCAGTGATTGATTTTTATCTTTACTTAATTCTAATTCTCGCTTCCACTTTTGAGGGCTCACCAATGTAGCCGGTATGCCACACGCCGCGACCACGCCTCTAGCCACGCCGTATGAACATCCGAAGTTGAATGAGCTGGCGACACCTTGCCCACTGAAGGAGTGAACGGCCTCAATAAACGCAACGTCTGGATTATACTGGCGAATGATTTTAGCAAGTTCGTAACCATCGACTGTCTTTCCGTCTATTGGCATGTCGTGAATACCGACAAGCATGGGGTGTGAGGGAAAGTAAAAGGCGCAAGCGCCCGTTAGTCCTGGGTCAATGCCGAGGATGCAATTATAGGTCATTTATTATCTTTCGGTCTGATGGCTGTCTCTACAATTTCAGCGCATTCACGAAGCATCTTTGCAAAAGACATTACGTCTTCTGCATAATCTTTGTCTATGTATCCGTCTTTTGCGCACCTATCTAAAATGACTTCATTAATTGCTTTTTTTAAATCAAATTCACAGTCAAAACCATCTTCACAAAAATCTTCAAAACTGATGGTTATTATTTCTGGTTTACCTGACAGATGCCAGAAGTTTGCTGTCAGCCCTTTCTGAAAAGATATGTTTAATGATTCTGAAGCTATTTGGCGTGCAAAGTTTTGCATATCTCCAATTTCTTCTGATAGCTTTTCAAATTGCTTTTCAATTTCCTTCTCAATATTGTTCTGCATTTTTTCTAATGCTTCATCAACAAGTCGTTCGCTCTTTGGTAAAACCCATTGTGTGAGATCAATTTCACCATTAAATTTGAATGCTTTTTTGCTCTTTGTCATATCATTGTCCCCTCTATAAACTCTTTCAATTTACCCTCATACCGATACCACGCGCCATTGTGGCGATATCCTAAAAACTTTCTCTTTATGCTTTGTTCAGTTTTTATATTGCCGCATAATTTCTTTAGTATTTTTAGATCAAACGGATTGTGATAAGACATGTCTTTTAGGTAATAGTTTGGCCCCATAGACCGCGCTATTTTTACATAGTTCTCACACTGAACGAAAAATATATATTCCTGCCGTGGGGGCCTGCTGAACATAGACATATCAATCTCCATATCGACAATAGACCCTATATCCTTACATTAAATTTTGTCAACGATCATTTGAATCTAGCATATTCTCCAAAGTATTTTTTTGCCGCTTCGCAATATGATTTGTGAGCATCTTCAGGAGTAAAATATGAGCCAAGATATATTTTTTTCCCTTGAAAACCGATTGTTGCTGTCCATTTTTTTGAATTTTTCGCTTTACTAACTCCTTTAAAACCAGATGTATTTGTTTTCATTATTTTTTTGTTAGCCATATTTTGACTATGTGTTGCATTTCGTAAATTATAAATAATATTATTTGATTTAGATTTGTGCACTTTTTTATGATCAATATAATCAGGATCTTCCCCATAAACATATAAATATGCCAATCTATGGGCTTTGTAAAAAATACCGTCAATTGGTATTTGTTTGTAGCCGTCTTTGGTTATTGATCCAGCTATTTGCCCTGCAAATTTTTTATTCCAACCTCTTTTGGAATTATGTCTATATCTCCATCTGAACAAACCTGTATCAGGTTCATATATCAATAGTTGACGCAGATAGTTAACGTCTGGTAATTCTTTAATTGAAGGCATGGTTTCCTCATCAGTTACGTGTCTTCTCGACCCGGTAGTCGCAAGCTACCGGGTTTTTTATATTCCTAACCTAAATTTTTTGCAATCTTAATTTTTCCGCTTGACACAATATCTAGTGCAGCTATGTTGCAATTTGATTAATATTGATATGGAGATTGACATTGACAGCCAACGACCCTTTTGCCGCGCATGGTATTGAACATCTTTCCCCTTCAACTTGTAACTTGTTTGAGGCCAGCCCTGCTGCTTTTGTGCTTAATAAAGTATTAAAGCGTGGCGGCAAGGTAGGGGCGGCCGCTTACCGAGGGACGGCTGTAGAAAAAGGAATTGAGCATGGTCTACTCACTGGCGCGCCGGTTAAAGACTGCATTGACGTGGCAAAGAAAGAGTTCTGGAGCCTTAATGCTTTATCGTCCGATCCACGCCGTGACAAAGAAGAGGGGTCTATTGCAGACTTTGTTACGGTTGGTCTGGCCGAATTATTACCATATGGCAAACCCTCGTCGACCCAGATCAAAATTGAGCACTCCTTTGATGAAATTGCAGTGCCGTTCGTCGGGTTTTATGATTTCCTGTTCAAAGACAAGATTGTTGTCGACCTCAAAACGGCACACGCCCTACCAAGTAAAATCAGTGCAAAACATGCGCGTCAAGTAAGTTTGTATGTTGCGGCAGTTGATGGCGCGACTGAGGGGCGCGTGACTTATGTTACGCCAAAGAAGTCTGCGACTTATGCAGTTGATTCGGTTGACGAGCATTTAAAGGCTTTGAAGCGTATAGGGATGACGATTCAAAGATTTCTGTCTCTTTCGACAGACCCGCAGGAGCTTGCGTCTTATGTTGTTCCAGACACGAGCTCTTTTTACTTTAACGATGACGAGGCCAGACAGGCCGCGTTTGAAATATGGGGAGTTTAATCATGATCACTGCAATACCAGCAATTCAGTTTGGTTACTTGACGTTAACCAGTTATGATCCCGATAGCGGATTAGAAGAAGACAGGCAGCCTTTTCTTGTTAAAGCAAATAAGATAGTTGGCCTTACAAGATATATCGGCCCAGATGAAGAGTTTTATTCGGTTATCCATACAAGCAGCGACGTGTTCTATGTATGGGAATCTATTGAAAAGATCATCGAACAATTAGAGGGTGTTCACCCTTCACTTCGCTAAAAGAGATTCCCCGCAATGGGGAGAGGCTTGCGACAGGCCAGACTGTCGCGCAATGGAGAAGTAATATGACTGCATTTGGTGGTTTTTTTGATGGGGTTGGAACCGGTGGTGCTGACTTTTTGCCCATCGTTAAATTTGACTCGCGCAGCGGACGTATTTCGCGCCGCGACAGAGCTAACGGGGAGACGACTGAAGTTGATATCACAAAGACGTTTAAGGCGATCATCGACTTTCCCAATGTTGAAGTTGGCTTCATTAATTTCTCTACGGGAGGGGCTCCAGACTTTCGTATGGTTCGCCTTGCCGACGGTGTGTCTATTGACAATCCTGGCGACGGTTACAAGCGCGGAGTCCGCTTTATTCTTAAGCTATCAAAAGAGTGCGGCGGTGACGTCAGAGAGTTCGCCAGCAATGCCGCAGCATTTCTGGACGGCGCTAAGAAATTAGCTGACGCATATAATGAGGGCGTTAAGTCTAATCCAGACAAGTTGCCTGTCGTCGTATTAAAGGACGCCGTGGCAAAAACATCGGGAGAGGGAGCCCGTAAGTCGACGAACTATAGCCCTGTATTTGAGATCACTGGGTGGGTGCCGCGCCCCTCTGATCTTGTATATAAGGCGCGTGGTTCGTCGACTAATCCTACTGAGACATCTATATCGTCTCCACCCTCAACGGGATCGACGAAAGTTTCTGCTCCAACTGAAGACTGGGCAGACTTTGGATAATAACAGTTAGGTGGAATGACCCGCCTAATGAGAGATGCGGGGTAACTTGCAAAGCCGCTCCGCATCTCAACATACACAAGGACGGACAATGAGGTTTTTAGTGACTATGGCTATGCCTAGCGCCAGCGGGAATTTAGTTCATCAATTGAACGCGGAATATCCAGTAAATAGTCTGGACGAGTTTGTAGAAGCTCTTACAACAAATGATTTCGTTATAATACAAGAGTATTATAGGGATCAAACAACAAAGGAGGATTATAGTAGGGGCCATGTGGCCATTAATCATCGATATGTAGGTAAGATTAAAGTTCTTAACGCAAACCCAGAGAGATTGACATGAAGTATGATGTAGCATTGAAGACGGCCGCCGGGCTATTGGCCGACCGTGGCGAGCGTTATGGCGCGCCAGACGAATGTTTTACGCGCATTGCTAATTTGGCGTCTGTATTTTTTAATCGCACGGTCACGGAATATGAAGTTGCAATGATGATGCACTTTGTAAAGCTTGGCCGCGCAATGGAGACGCAGGACTACGTCGACAACTATATTGATGGGATAAACTATCTAGCCTTTGCCACTCAGTTTTCTGGCGCGTCAAAAACAGATCCGGTGTCTGTTCCTGACGAAGTAGGAATACGCGGCGCGGCCATGCCGGCTACTGTTTCTCAGTTTGCGCCAAAGCGCAGCCCAAAAGCGATAAGCGAAGACGCCTTGCGCCAGGCAATGGACGCTGTATCGGCGGAATTAGATGTGGTAGAGAGCTAATATTGAGCCCCTACGGGGGCTCTTTTTATTTTTTGGAGATTGGAATGAAGCGCATAAGGATAAGGGATATAGTTTTTCAAGAGTGCGTAAGAACTGGCATTCCCTTTTCTACATTAATAGGACCGTCAAGGAGAAGAGACATTGCTCACGCCAGGCAATATGCAATTTGGAGGTGCAGAAAAGAGACAGACGCGTCTCTTAAACAAATTGGCCTATGTTTTGGCGACAGGGACCACACCACAGTTCTTCATGCTATAAACAAAATTGAATCTATGCCGCCAGAGAAAAGAATGTTTATGCCGGAGAATATAGACATGCCGGACATTGAGCCTCTTATGATTGATATTTCAGACTTAAAGGAGAAGATAAAAGAAATTGCTCGCCCAAAAGTAGTTTTCCCTATCCAGCCAATTTATAAGGTCGCGTGATGGATGAGAAGATTTACAGATATGTCCCCTATGCAAAAGAAAAGGCATATGAGGCATTGGGTTGGGAATTTGAGTCCCCACTGCCACTGCCGCACGCCTGCTACGCCAGCCTGTATGTGTGGCGCGGTGAGGGGCCTCCAGTAGAGCCAGTTTTTGAAATTAGCGTCTATCCTGTAAAAAAGGAAAAGACTGATGAGTGATATATTTGTCCCCGCATATTGGCCATTATTTACGACGCATGAGTTGCGCAGGTTTGACTATAGCGCGCCCAACACGCCTAACTTTACGTCTGTGTTTAGTTATGACGTTGGCAGCGCGTCAATGCTCTACAATAATTATGATTCCAATTTGAAGTGGCTTAACCGCTGGTATTACAAATATCAAACTGGCTTTGGAATTTCTGAGTGGCGTGACGACTATCCAGGTAATAAAAAAATTGTCATGTCGCCAGCAATAGGTTGGGGAGAGTTTTCGTATATTGGCGGAGTTTATCAAAATCAGCCCAAGTTTGATCCATTAAAGTGTTGGCCGCCAGCCTCTGGTTCTGGAGAGCAAATTGTTTCTTTTGAAGACCACTTGCCCACAATGACGGTCAGTGGCGTAACATATAATGACGTGTTGCAATTTTCTTATTTACAGTCTTGGGGTGGCAAGCCTTCCTCTGGTTCGCGCTATTGGATGGCGCTGGGCGTTGGTCCTATTGCCACACAGTTCCTCACTCAAAGCGCGACAGACCCAAAGGTTATAAATGAATCGGTTGTTTGGAACGCAACAGTGACGAGGGTAAACGCATGAGAGAGATCCTTCAATTCTTTGGTGTCGTATTTTTAGTAATACAATTTTGGACGCTTGTTGGATGGTTTTTTAGGAAAAAGGGTGAAAGGCCATTTCGGCATTGGATGGACGACTCAGATGACTTATGACAGCGACATTGATGCCTATAACAATGGCTATAATGATGCGATAAAAGATGCCATAAAAGTAATTACAGACTTTGACCCTTACGACCCATATATCGTTGGCAAGATGAAGATCGAAGAACGTAAGAAAGAACTGATTTTATCTATTAAGGATTTAAAAAAATGACGAAAGATAAAGAAAACGACGGCAAGGTAAAATATTCAAAGGAAGAAATTGAAGACCCTATTGGCGGTCTCGCCAAGCAGCTAAAAAAATTAAAGAAGAAATTTAAAAGATTGAGACGTTCTGTGAGGTCGTCAAAATGACCGACTTTTCTATGTGTGCAAATCCTGATTGCCCTATGGCGTCAACGTGCCGGCGCAATGAAAAAAGCGGAACTAAACCTTCAGAGCATCAATCATATTTGGACTTTCATTGGTTCATTGATGAGGCAACAGGCAGGGCAAACTGCATCCACTATTTTGTTGCCCTGCATAAGTTGTAATGAGGTGACGTCAAAATGACCGATAAAAAAACATACCCTGAGCTTGTTGAAGCAATAAAATATTTGCAGAAATACGGCCACGCAGAGCAATCAAAGGTTTGCGTTAAGGCGCTATATGATTTGGAGAAAAAAGATAAACGCATCGATGAACTAGAACATCAACTGAGAGTCGAGTGCGACACCTATCTCTGGAACCGCAAACGAATGTCGAGACGTATTGCGCTGTTAGAATATTGGATGGAGAGATTGTTCAAATACGTCAGTTCGCAGGAAGCAAAACGCAATCATTTGACAATGGCGACAGAGATTCCTGACTATCTGATGTTAGAGGGCGAGGGTATTTTGCATCATCTTGCGGCAGATTGGGAAGCATCATGCCGCGCTTGGGGAGAGAAGGAATGAGTGATGACCTTGTGAAACGATTGCGTGGCAAAAAGTTAAAATGCACTTGTGCCGCTAAGTCAGCCAGCGAATGTTGTTGCGATACAGATTGGCCTGAGAGTTCTTGTAATGAAGCCGCTGACACTATTGAGCTTTTACAGCGCGAACTAAAGTGTGCGACTGAACTATGGGAGCAGCAAAAGGAACTGGCTTTGGAATATTTGGCTGACATAGAAAAGGCTAATGAGCGCATTGCTGAACTAGAGGCAGCGTTAAAGCCATTTGCTGATGCCAGCGATCTTCATCTTGGCAGCGATGACATGTCTATAGCGTTTCGTATAATCATTGGCAACCTACGCCAAGCCCGTAAGGTATTGGGAGAGAAGGAAGATAATTTTACTGAACGGGAAATATAACACTTGTCGCATAAAGAAGTGTAAAAACTTTACTGAGCGGTAAATATGGCTCACGAAGCCAACTTATGATCCAAATATGACGCACGAAGTTTACAAAACATTAAAAACGCATAGTAAAACTATGTCTTTATGGGCGTCACGCCCTCTGCCGTTGGGATCGTCTTAAAAGACCTTCTGACGGCCCCAAGCATCATAATGGCTTCTTTCTTGGCGTCTTCATTCTTTATGTGATCGACAAGAGCCAGCAATTTTGTAAATGAAACGACCCTAGCCGCAACACTATCAAGCGGAAACTCTTCTAAATCCGACGTCTCAATTTCTGGGATGTCGTCATCGTCGTATTCGCTCATGTTCCCCCCTCAGAACGGACGCTTACGCCGCCCTTCCCTTATAGATACTACCCTCATCGGGCGTGCCGAGTATGAGTTTCCAGCGTCTAGCAACGCCGTGATTAGGATGAACACTAAGGAGCCACTGGCTGCAAGGGCTGCTACGCATACGACCAGAGCGACTATACTCACTGGGACCTGAGACTGAGCCATTACAAAATCCTTGCTCGAGCTCTACACTCGTGTGGAAATGGCCAATAACAATATAGTCTAGCACGATCTGTTCCGTTGCATAGTCCTGGATGACGCGCTGCATGCCCCTGGCAATCGTAGCAACAGGCCCAACCATGCCCATGCCGCCTCGAGACCCGATCCTATCGCCATGTGTAAAAAGGAAATTCCAACCGCAGATATTTATTAACGCATCACCCGACGCTGGCGCTGCAAACGATACCCGTTTGGTCCCTTTTGCCATGAACCAGCTTTCGACGAGCCACGCGACGAGGGTGTCGTAGGAGTTGAGGACAAATCCCTTTGACTCTGGCTTTCTGGTGGTGCGGCCGTGGTTGCCCGGAACTGAGACAACTCGAACCTCGCACTCAAAGGATTTGAGCAGGAGCTCAATCCCAGATATGAGATGCGTCGCAAGTTCTCTGACGGCGGGAATAGCAAGTAGGTCGTTTGACTTTGCCAACTCGTCATGAATTTCACCACTGATAAGGTCGCCGCCTAAGATAACATATATTATTCCTGGCGGGGGGCCTGACCAGTGGACAGTCCCCATCTTAACCATGTTTTGGAAAAGTCGCTCAATTCTCTTTCCGCATATCTTTTTGTCAAATGAGTTTCGACCGCCCATTTGATTTTTATCAATTGTCTCACCCATATGGACGTCGGAAACCATAAGGACCAGGGCCTCTTTAAGACCCTTTTTAGGTCCATTTGACGGCTTCCAGGATTGCGGCTCTAGTGGCGTAGCAGCAAGACCTAAAATGCCCTCTCTAATGGCCTCTGAATTAATATTGGTGCGTTCAGCTTGCGCGGCCCTTGTCTCTGCCATCGCCAGCTTATCTTTAAGGCGACGAACTATAATGTGGTCGGCGTCTTCTTCTTTGTGCTCACTAAACAATTTCCAATTTGGTTCGAGGCCGTGTTCTTTTTTTGATTCTGCCATTTTTCTGGCAATGACTGACCTATGAATACCTAACTGTTTTGAAACAGTAGCGGACGCCAATCTCTCATGACTTTTACATTTATGACCGTCTGGGTAGTCACCGTCTCGAAGTGCTTGCTCAACTAATCCTATGATTTCTTCAGCCTCTGATCTTGATATCATAGCGATTCCTTGTAATAGTAGGCTGACCCTACATAGACTTTATTTATTATCGTTTTATGTCAATGGGTTATGTATTTTACATTTAATATCGAAATATATCAAGGAAATCGACATGATTAGCTCAAAACAAAAAGACCAAATCGTTAAGATGTGGGAAGAGGGATTAAGCGGGACGCAGATTGGCGAAAAGCTTGGACTAACAAGAAGCGCCGTCATTGGGATGGTTTCACGGTTAAGGCGCAAGGGCCATGTGTTTGCCCGTGACGAAAAGCAAATAAGAGAAAAGAGAATAATTGAAGAAAAGAAAAACGGCGGCGTAAAAAACCAGCCCTTTAAAGCCAAGAAAAAACTAGCCGATCACCCAATAAAATTAGAGATACCACAAATGCCGATAAGAAGTGGCGGCATAGACCTTATTGATCTTAAGAGAACATCTTGTAGATTTATCATATCAGGGGACGACGCAGTCGTTCGCTATTGCGGCGAAGACCAAGACCGAGGCGCCTATTGCGCAGAGCATTATAAAATTTGTTATTATCCCGCTAAAGGAAATTTTCTTAAACTAATAAATGCCTGACTGTATCGTCTCATACGCAATACGACCAAGCTTAAACGAATAAATGGCGATGTAGGCGATGAGAAACGCCTTCATCATTATTACGATAAAATTAAAGTGGTCTGGATGCATGATAATTATCCATTAGGAAAATTATGTTTTGATGCAATAAAGAACACCGTAGTTCTTTGATCGAGTTTCTGTGCCGCCTGTTGTTGAAGAATTTACAGTAATACCTGTTTGAGCAGATTGTGTGCCAGAATATGTTGCTGATGGAATACCTAAAAGCAATCCAGAACCCGCGCCAGATGAACCTGAGTTTGGGTTATTAAAAATATGAGCGTGGCCGGGGTCTGTAATGGCGTGCGTGTGATTTAAATAAGCGTCTGCCTGATACGCGCCAACTGACGGCCCAACGGCGCCAGATTGAGTTCCATTTGTTCCTGTCCCGCGAAGAAACATTCCTCTAAGGTCTGGGACATTAAAAGACGCGCCAGCACCGCCCCAAGTATATCCAATAGAGGCGAACAATGCCGCATATGATGATGTTGAGTATGAAGAACCGTCGCAAATGAGCCAGCCACCAGGCGCTGTGGTATTGCCAAATGCCTGTATCATTCCTGCTGGAATAGAATTGTCTATAAGATAAATATTTGTGCCGTCGCTGAATACAGAAAAGAAACCATACCTTCCCTGAATATTTGCTGTTACGCCACTTGATGCGGTTTTTAATGTTAAAGAATAATTTCCCGTGCAAAAATTACTTAATACCCAAACACCGCCGACACCCGCTGGGAAAATAACATTAATGTTTGTAAGTAGAGTGCCAGTCAGGGCAATACGCGCATTTTGTATATTTGACGTTGTAAGAGTTACGTCTGAACTACTTAAAGTAAATGACGCAGAGCTTCCAAGGCAACTGTCGACAATGGTAAAATTGCTATTGAGAGGGACGTTCCAACTAGTGTCTCCAAGAGCTGGTTCGGCAAGATTTTTGTTTGTTGTATATGTGCTAGACATAGTATCCCCTTAGATATGGTTGCTGGCTATTTTTAACGCGCTGGCAACACTCTCGTCTGGTTGTTCCAATATAGTTTTAGTCTGGTCACTAATTGCCTTCCGTGCAGACTTGGCGCGAGAAAGCATTTGTTGAGCCGTAAATATTTTCCCAGTCCTACCGCCAGTGGCGTGGCCTTCCCTTTCGCGGGCGGCTTCACCAAGCGGAATGAGGGGGCGAAATTCTGGGTATGTATAGGTTCTAGGGAGATTCCGTGGGGGTAAGTTTGATGCAGCCTCCGCCGCCAACTGAGAGCCCTCCATGGCCTTTCTGCGAGAATACGCCCCGGCGGCAAGGAGTAGTGGCGCCTTTAGATTGTCCGGTAATACGCGGCTTAGTAACCCAGTCGCCATTTCAGCAACTGCCGGCGCGGAAAACCACATAGCCTGGGAAAATGCGCCCAGTCTTTCAGGCGTTAATTCACTTGGTTTTTTAGCTGCCATGCGCATGACGTCAGAAAAACGCGCCAGTGTAGCCCTCTCAGAATCAGATAAGACAGCTTTAGCAAATGCGGCCGTATTGCCTCTAAGGAAATTATCTATTTGCTTTGACGTGTCAGCAAAATGAGCCGGTGTCGCCTTTTCGCCCTCACGGAGAACAGGTGTCATCATTTGCTGCATAAATGAGTTTTTGATATTTTCTAACTCTGGGCTATTTGGACCAAGAGCTCGACGCAGTTGGTTATAAACCTTAAGAGCAGACGCCTTTGCAGTGACGTCTCCACTACCAGCAAAGTTAAACATCATGCGAGCAATACTGTCAGGGTCTCTGTTTTGCTCTATAATTTCTTTCATTATTTTACCGGCGTCTTCTCCGGTTTTTTTCACACCATATTTTGTTTGATACTCAGAAAATAGTTTTCGCGCCTTACGCCAATCATTCACTACGTTAGTAGATCCAGAGAAAGAACCGTCAAGCAATTTTGATTCTACATATTGATCGTATTCATCAATAAGTCTTCTAATGCCAGCCTTTTCCGTAGGCGATTGCGCCTTAGACAGGGCAGCATTTAGGCTCTTTCTCCCACCTTCAACGGCTGGAAAATTTTGCCACAACAACTTTATCCCGCCTGGCCCCTCAATAGACTGCCCTAGACTTTTATTAAGTTGACTTGCCGCTTGCTGAACAAGTGAATCGTGATAAAGATGTTGCGCGTTAACATCTATGGCTAAATTTTGTAAAAGCCTGTCCCCGACATTTGTAATAGCTTCTCGTGAAAATTTGCCAGGAGCCTGCTCTGCAGTTTTATATGCAGCCTCATACTGGGCCTTCAACGACTTAGCATTTGCCTCTCCGCGAGCCACGGCGGCGTCTACCGCGTCTCTGACGGTCATTGACGGGCGACCCTGAAAGGCAAATTCCTCTGCGGCTCTCCCTGCCTGTTCTGCAATGGGGCCATATTCCCCGTGCTTTATTTCATGCGTAAGTTGTTCTACGTCGTCGCCAACCATGCCGCGCTTAGGTTCAATGCCAAACTCGCGGAACGGCGCCTCTCTGGCGGCCTCTTTAGTTAGGCCACGTTGTTCAAATGTCTGGCGCAATTGCGGGGCCAGCACACTAATCTGCTCTGGAGACAATCCAGCAGAACGCGCAATGTTAATTGCTTCTTCTGTCAAATTGCCGGCGTCATCGACAACGGGCCTGCCGCCAAAAGCAATTCTAGTTAGGCCAGAGGCGAGGTGTTCGGCCACTGGAGCCAAAGTGCCGCCCAGTCCCGCGCCAAGTAACATACCCTTTAGCGCGCCACTAATAGTCCCCTCGTCAGCCCCCTGAGCAATGGCGCCATATAGTCCTCCAGTCAGGGCTCCAGACACGGCAGGCCCGCGTGCGGCGGCTATTACTGGGAGAGTAGCCATGCCAGCGCCAAGTCCCGCCGCAGTCCCAACTGCGCCAGATATTGGGGCCTTTGCTCTAGCTTCGGCACCTATTTTCTTTGCCTCTTCGGTTACTTCTCCGTATGGCTTTTCGGCAAACTTTTCATAGCCGGGAATGCCTAATGCGCCTGCTCCCTTAGCGAGGCCGCCAACAACTCTAGGGAACACGCCCGGAGCCAGTGTCTCGCCGTAACCAGATGCGGCGGCAAGAGCCTGTGGAGGGATTTTTTCACCGCCAATAATTGGCAGACTTTCTGGGAATCGAGGCGCAGTCATTTGCTCATAGGCCTCTTTTGCCTGAGCCTCATCCGGCGACATGGCAGCTGTCGCAGGCTTTAATTCAACGGGTCGTCTCGGAGGTATGGGGGCTGAAGGGGTCGTAGGCTCTACAGAAATTTCACCCTTAACCTCTGGTGCGGCAGAGGGCTCTGTCTCAAATGGACTGCGGCCCATAAGAGTTTTTAATAGCTCACGGTTGTAGAGAGGGTTTTTTGTTAAGTCTTCCTGCTCTGCCATTTTAGCTCTCAAAGTAACGCGACATGCCAGTCAGGCCGCCATGAGTTTTGTCTTTAAAGTATTGTTCAATGTGAGCTGGATCTAACTTTCCAGAGACCATGGCAGAAAACGCCTCCGGGTCTTTTACCATTACAGCCTGTAAGGCGTCTTGCTCTTTGCGATATTTGCCCGGTGTATTTAGGCGCTTAAAATCTATTGCTGCGCGGGAATATAGGCCCCCACTGTGTTGCCCGTAGGCGTCTGCGTGCAATTGCTGGTCAAGCTTCATTTGATTATTGACCATGTTGGACGCGGCATTAAATGTTGAGGCCTGCGGGGGCTGATCAAGATTAGGCTGCGCATTAACAAGCTTTGCCAAACTACCTAAAGCAGTTTGGTTTGCCTCAGAAACGCGACCCTGACCGGCAAGTGTATTAATTTTATCAAGGATGGCCGCATTGCTATCAATGCCGCTTCCCATGTAATTGTCGCCCATGCCGGCTGCGCGTGCAATTGTATTTACATAATTGACAATTACAGCCCTTGTCGAAGCGCCTGCGCCGGGAGCTCCTATGCCAGTTTTTTGTATGGCGTCTGAAAGTATGCCGGCCACGTCGTTATTGTATAGTTTTTGACCATAAGCCACTTCGGCATTTTTATCGACGTCTGCGCGATAGGCCGCGCTCCTTGCCTCGGCGGCTGGCTTGCCTGGGCCCATCGTAACTTGCAACTCATTTGTAGCAATTTGTTTTGATCTAGGATCAAACCCAATGCCGGGGGGCGCTTCAGCCGTAGTGTCGCCAACGCCGATTGGTCTTTGCGCCGTCGGCTGTGTACTTGTTGGCGTGGGAGCTCCTGGGGCTCCAGCGCCGCCAGACCAAACTGGAGTTGGATGTTTCATCCACTCAAACTGAGAAATTTCTGAGCCGTCGGCCAGGCGAACCATTGGAATGCCGGCACGCTCAAAGAACGCACTCTGATGCAGTTTTTGCTCTTCAAGCATCTTCTCGTAAGTCATTTTACCTACGAGCTGCTCTTTAGCTCTTACTTCTTGCGCCTCTCTAAGGGCCTCTTGCTTGCGCTTTTCAATCTCAGGGATTTGTAGGCCGGTCTCCATGTAAGTCTTTGCGCCACCCGCTAGACCCTGACCAAGACCAGAAGCAATGGCGGCCCCTGGAGACGTTGTCTTAGCGCCAACCATCCCAGACAATGCCGTTCCAAGACCAACAAGGGCAGGGATAATTGTTTGACGGTTAAAGCCAATCCCCTCCTCTTCGGAAGGCTTGACGCCGCCCCCTATGTCTACCGTAGAGCCCTCTTCCGGCAAGTCGGCCTTAGCCATATAACCGCGGTCTAGTGCGCGGGCCCGCCTTATTGCGCCTTCCGCGTCAGAACCGGCTAATCCCAACGCTTTGGGGACATACGCCTGCGTCTCGCGTGGCAGAAGGGACATTACGTCCCCACCTGGCCCCGCTTGCTGTATTGCCTTCTGAACGCGACCTGGGCCAGCATTATAGGCCGCCAGCGCCAATTCGTCCGTTCCAAACTTTCTAAGCTGTTCATTGTAATAGGCCCGCCCCAAGGCCTTATTGTAAGCCTCGTCACTGCGAAGCCTCTCAGGGTCATATTTTAGGCCGGCTAACTTTGCTGCTTCTGGAGCCGTCTCTGGCATAATTTGGGCGATACCAAGAGCTCCCTTTGGAGACGTTAATGTGCGGCCCTGTTTGTCAAATTGATGATTAGACGATTCGGCTCCAAGAACACCACGCTCAAAAATGTCATCACTTGAGCCGGAGCCACCGTCTTGTAGGCCTACGCGACCACCCTTTTCTAATGCAAGGAAGGGCAGCGCATCCGTAATTGCTGTGCCGAGACCGGCTAGAAATCCACCGCCCCCAGCATCTGCGGCAACTGACCCCGCGACATCGGCGGCTGCAGGTGCAGACCAACTGCTAGGGAATAAATTTAATCCAACTGCGGGCGCAAGATTTTGTCCCTTAGTCCAATCGTAAACACCTTTTCCTACGTCATAGGCGCCCTTTCCCAGCCCATAAGCCTCTTTCCCCAACGACGCCAATTTAGTTAATTTATCAACCGTCGATTCTGGCTTTTGTTGAGGAGAAAATTGGACTGGGTCTAATCCCTTAGCAGACTGTATTTGACCAGTGGGAAGAGAAGGGTCAACTGGCTTCTCAATGTCTTTATACATTTGCTCTTGAGACTTAACCAAGTCGTCGTCTACAGAGCCATCAGTTGCATATCCGCCACGAGAGAAGTCTCCGGCGCTTGTTACGGCGCCGCCCATGCGGCTCTGATCAACACTACCACCCCTACTGGCCAAGAATGTGCCAAACGGGCTTGTGGCTTGAGCCTGATACGTTTGTTGACCAAGGAGCGGGCCAAGGCCACCAGCAATCCCAGCATAAAATTGAGCTTGCTGATATGGATATTGGCGAGACTGGAGAAATTGATTGTATAGCGCAGACAGACCAGCTTGCTGCGTTTGCTGTTGCTGCGTGCCGCCAGCCAATTGAGCCTGCAACGCCTGAGTTCCAGCCTGTGAAAGACCCTGACCGGCGGCCAATTGGCGCTGTAAATCTGTTTGTGCCGCGCCTAAAGCTTGGCCGTATCCAGTTTGATACAACGGAGACAATGCCTGCCCCATAGCCAAATTTTGCTGACCTTGCAAAAGAGCCCTTTGGGTGGCGGCATTAGAGCCACCAAATGCACCGCTCCTTATTGCCTCGGCCTGCTGTTGCGCCAACTGCTGGCCCTGTTGTTGCTGCAGTGCTTGCTGAACTGGCGAAACAACTTGCTGCATAAATGGGTTCATATACTGACCGACAACCGCAGAAGACGGCGTCATGCCCGCCGCCGCCTGCATCGCCGGGGCGGCTTGGTAATAAGGCTGGCCGGCTCCGGCTATGCCAGACAGGCCGCCAATTGCAGCCTGTTGCGTCCCCGTCATTGGGGCGACAAATGCATTCGGGTCGGTGCTATAGTTTTGCCAGGGCGTCGACTGAATGGCCTGATTGGCCATATTCAGTGCTTGTGTATATGCGGCTACGGCCTGGGGGGAGGCTTGTGTTGTTTGTTGTTGAGCCGGGGCTAGTCCACCCCAGCCAAGTGCTCCTGCCCCGCCGCCACTTTGTGATCCTTTCCCGCACATTCAATTCACTCCGCAGCGGCCCCTTGAGACCATTGTCCAGTTTGAATCCCGTAAAGGAAAAATCCTCCAGCAGGAGACCCAAATTCACTTTCATAAAGCCGCATTTTACCACTTGCCCTATGATTTGACAAAACACCGATAATCATCGGCAGACCAAGTTCGTCAGCAACTCTTTTACTAAATCTACAGAGCTTCCTTGCGCGGCCACCGCTCGCCTTGCGAAACTTTGGATGGATAAAAACTGTTTTCTCTTCAAGTATTTCTGTGTCTGAATACCACATTTGCCCTATTCTTAATAGAACAAAGCCCTCTAGCTGCTCACCCGGCGCGCCAATGACGCCAATAATGCCGTGGTCCTGATTAAGGGCCGGCCAAATATCAAATAGTATCTTCTGAATATTGGGCTCAAAGATACCATTTTCCTTACAGACCAACATTGCTAATTCCATAACGCCGTCTATGTCTTCGGGCGTCCCAACCCTAACAGTGACATCGTCTATTGGCTTCCTTGGCATAAAGATCCCCTTAATCTCGCTTTGGCCCAGGTAGTTTTTTTAATGTTTGAATTAAGTCGGCACGAGCTAATTCGACGAATTTATCAAGTTCATCATGCCCAATATTAATATCACCTCCGCCAATAGAAGCGACATTATGAGGATCAATAATATATTCTCCTCCCGCGACAATAACCTCAGTAGGCGTTTCATCACCATGTAACCTTTGTTTCCCCCACGTCCTATTGGCCGCCTTAAATCCGGCCATTGTATTCCCCTCCCCCATGCCAGAAATAATGTCTGCGGGAATGACGTAGGCCCCAGAGGGAACATTAATTGGCAAGTGGTCAGTTCTGCCGGCTACGGAAGAATGAATTGGCCCAACAAACATTTTCTTGGCAGTCTCGCCGCCGTCTGCGCGGGACTGACGGGCCTGATTTAATGCCGCCGCCACCGCCTGTTGCTGCGGGTGGCCGGCGTGGACCATTTCAGCAATATTTTTGCTGATTGTTGTTTGATCCCTACCCTTAAGAAGCGGCATGATATTCCTCAATCAAGTGAGTATGTGACATTAACAGACTGACCAGTTCCTGGCGATATAACGAGCCCATTTGAAAAGTGAGCGCCAATATCATAAACGCCGACTGTATTTGGTATAATGTATAAGACATTTGATGGGGTTACAGAAGCCGTATTAGGAGCATTATATGCCGTCCCGACAGTGCTTCCAGCGACAGTGACACACACTCTGACAATTCTACCAGGAGAGCCAGAAATAAGCGTTGAATTAGTCAAAATAGACGAAGTTATTCTACCACCAAGATAGGTATAGGTCTGATTAAGATTATTAATGGCAATAACGCCATTTTTCTGTGTTGTGAGAATATCGTCAAGCGTAGCCGTGGCAGCCTCCTATTTAAAATTTGCCGTCTTGCTCAAAGCGATAACGCATAGCACCAAGGCGCCAAAATGTCCCAACGTCATTGCTTGATATACCAATCGACAATAACCTGCCCCTAAATCTCGGCGTTAAAAACTGAGTCCCTTGAGTCATATTATATGGGCCATAAACTCTAGGTTGTTGGCCTGGGTAATCAGTCACATAAAAAGTAATCTGAACATTGGCATTTTGCGATTGTCCAAAATATCCCCACTTCATGTCGGGCCATATTTGGTCAACAAAAACCTTCCACTCGCCATCAGAAATAACAAAGTAACCAGTTTGAAAACTGGCATTAATAGGGGCGCCGTCTGCGTCAGTCGCCAACAACCCTGTCGCTGGGTCGACGCCGTCGTGCTGATAAATATAACTTGAATACCCCGACCCAGAAGAAAATGGATAGGCACCTATGGGAGAGCCAAGGACGGACTGATTAATCCAAGCGGTCCTAGAGAGTTGGCCGTAGTCCCAAGTGCCTAATGCGACATTGTATTTTACATATGACGATATCTCGCCGTTGCTATCTGTTGTTGGATAATACCAAGAAATTTCAGAATAATTTGAATTAGCGGCAAATCTAATTTTCCATAAATTATTTCTATCTAAATTTTGAAATATAACATCCCAAATGGGACAGTTAATTACTTGAACGCCAGAGCTGCCAAGCATAAAAAATTGACTTTGGCCCATCCAATAAACGATGCCGTTCATAGACCCGGCGGCTTTTCTTGAAATGAGACCGCACCCAGTTCCTATTTCGTTAAATTGATAAACGTAAGGGGGTCCAGAATATTGCATGGCCCACAAGCCAATGTCTGTCCAAATAAGTCCCTGTTGTGGTCCCTGGATACACCCAACAATTCTGGAGCCTTTTGGTATTCTGTAAGAGCCGGCCTGATTTGTTGCAGTTGTAATCCAAGAATTAAAATTATTAACGTCGCACCATGTTAATAAAAGAGGGTCTTGTATGCCTGAAAACGTAGACCCCCACGCAACAATTTGGCGCTGCGGCATCGCTACAAATATGCCGTCATTTGCTACTGGCGCCTGTGGTATTACTGAAGCATTAGTCGTTTTATTTGATACTGGGTCCCATTGATAAATGGGGCCGCCAGAAAAACTGCCGTCAGAATTAACAATTACTGGGCACGATACTAAGATGCTACCCCAATTGTCTAACGTCCAGTCGGAAGAATTAATTGGCGCCGCAGCAATAGGTGTTGGTCCAGGCGTCCCTATTCCATAGCCGCCAACGCCATAGCCGCCAACGCCATAGCCTACAGAAGTAGGGGCCGGCGCGTAAGTGATAAAATATTCATATCTGGCCAAGTTCCCATTCATTGTTACTGTGCCGCCAGAGGAGGCTGTGGCAGACGCATTAATAGAAAAATTATTGGCATCTGTTACTGATTGAACGGTATAATTTCCATAAAGGGTCACATTTGCAGCAGAACTTGTGACAGAAACAACAATTGGAAATATATCACCAACAACAAAACCATGATTATTTAAATTAACATTTACTGAGGCCGAACTGGCCGCAAAAGTAAATACGGGGACAGAGCCGCCTGATGAAACGCTATTTGTTGCTGGTAAGGGATTTCCGAGGGCGTCAATTGCTGTAATTTGATATTGATCAGGGCCTAAGTATGTGCATGGGTATAATCCAAATAAAATTAGGCCGCCGACGCTTATCTGCGTTTGTATATAAACGGAATCGCTATTTACGACATTTGATCCTGCGTCGTAAATAACGACACTGGCGCTCCCTAAAGTAGTCGTTACATTTAAGGAAACATTTTCTGTTCTTGTTTGCGGCGTAATTATAAAGATAGAACCATTATTAATAATTGAAAGCGCGTCACCAGATATTGAAGTCGCCTGCCGCCCAACAGCTAAGTATTTATTTGCGTTAGTATCTTCCCAAGCCCACAGCGCCCTAACAATGTCAGTAAGAGCCGTGGGGAAATATCTAACCCACCCGCCAAGTTTCTGGACGAGTCCCAGCCCCTCTTTGTCGTAAAAGAACCTAATTAAATTAGAAGTTGAAACAGCCGCCTCATTTAATGCAAGCGTCCTATTTTCATCCACGCCCGCATGGAGCTTGAGTGTGCTGTGAGGCATTATACGGCCCCCAACATTAAATGCGCGAGCTCGTCATGCTCTTTGTTTGTTTTGCCGCATTTGTTGTGTTTTTTAAATTGCATAATATTAACCACGAGTAGGCGTTGCAAATTTTGAAGCGCCTTGTGATGACCACGCGGATGCCTCGAACTTCTTTCTCGTCTCTTCTTCAAGAGCAGACTTGAGAAGCGCCATATATTGCGATTCATAATTAATTGGCATTTGGGGGTCATTCCCCATCGTAGAGCTAAAGTTTCGTTGATATGCCGCAATATAGACCATGCTGGCCATAATAAATAAATCGGGCAGATAAAGACTGATAAATGTTGTCGTATTAGTGGAAGACAGACTCGCAGGTCTAAATGTTCCCACAATCTCAACTCGGTATGTCGCGTCTGGATATGGGCCAACAAGGAAAGTGTAATCGTCAAACGGACAAAAATACTTTGGCTGCCCAGTGGAAGAAGACGCCCCATAAACCGCGTCAAGAAATTCTTTTGTTGTCGGCAAAAGAGGCACGCGAGTAGATGAATCTGGGTTTGTTGATCCAGCCGGCGTCAAAAGATTTATTTGCTCTGCAACGACTAAAACGCCGCCGCCCCATTCCCCTTGCGCAAAATCAGACCCAGACGGGACAGATATTATCCTACTGCCAAGCGGCACAGAGTAACTTGTGTTTGAGACCGAGCTAAATAGAAAGTCTAGGTCTCGGTAAATGCGGTTCTCAGCATATGTAATACACTGAGGAAGTATCGTTAAAAAGGCCGTATCGGACGGGTCGACGACAGCCATTGTCGCAATTTGGTTAACGTAACTAGTCGTCCCAGCTACAGTGCCATTATATGAAAGACCTGTCGTCATTTAAATCCCCGCGTTTGGCGGGTTACTTTATCACAAAATAGCAAAAAGTTGCTAATCTTCTGACGGAACCCATACCCAGCCCTGTAGACTGTCCCATTCATAGTTTCCAGCCGCATATTGAATGGTTGGATGTAAAACCTCATCGGCCTTACTTATTGTCGTCTGGGCCTTTTCTACCATCCCATGTTGGGTCGCAGAAATGGCATCCTTGATCGCTGTTTTAAACTTTTCTCCTTCGGGGCTATCAAGCATAGCCTTTGCTGCCTTGATTGCCTCGTATCCGTCTTTTGTTACAGTAACAATTGTCTCCGCATCTTGAAAATACGGAGCGAGGCCAAGAATTGATAGGACAGCAGGGCCCCACATCATTTGTTGCCGTCTTTCGCAACAATTAAACCCATGCCAGCGATAATTGCGGCTAGGCTATTAAAGTCGGAAAAGTCTACCTGTCCGGCCTGAACCCACTTAGCAATAACGGAAACAATAGCCGCAACACCAAGAATTGAAGTTTTCCAATTTTCAATAAACGCAGGAATTGGCATTTTAAGCTCCGGGTTTTGAGGTTGACGCAGGCGTTACCGCCACAATATGCGCCGCCGTAGAGGCGACGTCTGCAGCCGCTGATGTGGCCGCCTTTAAGGAACTATAGCCTTGCACAACGGCGTCGGCAGTCAAAGTCTTATTTTGAACAGCAGCAGCAAAAGCATTCAGACCCGCCATTGCAGTGTTTAAAGCAGCCATTTTGGTAGATATGGTAGGATCAGCAATCCCTACAACGGCGTCAACAATTGGCGTGGCTGTGGCAATTGACGCCGTAAGAGTAGGAATTTCACCAACAATCCAATTGGCTGCCTTTAAGATGTCCTTTTCCAATACGGGCAATTCGGCCCAAACATTGGAAGCAAATTTAACAACGTCTTTTTCTGTAGTTAAAAAAAATCCAGTAATATTAGAAAAAAGGCTCATATCTATCTCCTATTAACCTACCGTGGCATATTGAAAATGCATTGAGTCCGGCCTGTGAGACCACGAACCTCCCCACGTCCAACCTTCAGACTCAAAAGCTCTTACGAGAGGGTTTTGAGCCGTAAAGAAGCCGTGGCTTGATCCCAAAGGATTATGGGGCGCATCAAAGTCAATTGCCAACCCATAAGCGTGCATTGACGTCGTGTGCAGCCCCCTCATTTGACGGATCACCCAGTCTCCACTGAATTGGTCGGCATGTATTTGATGGATTTTGTCTGTGCTTTTGTTACAGGCGTCCCAAGTCTTTTCAATGACACGCTTGAGGCTTTCGGCGGCAATATTATTAATTTTTATGTATGGGATGTGAATGTCTCCCATCATTAACTGCCAAGGCGTCTCAACGTGAACAATATGGTCATTGCCCCAGCCAGGAGCGGCTGGATTACCAAATAATTTTGCACAATCAGATTGCCTTGGAATATTATTTGGCACCGTTATCTCTCCAATGCTTGTCAACCTTGCTATCAAGGCGATCAAATATCTGACGCAACATTTCCTTTATTTCTTTCATGCCCTCAGAAAACTCGTCTCGTCTGATATAATTGGTCGGCATCTCAATCTCAATTCGGTGGAGGTCTGCCCTCAATTCTTTAACCGCCACCCAGAGTTCTCTTGCCAGCCACCCCACAACCATTAATACCGAGCCAGCAACTAAGTTAATGATTGTTTGAGGTTCCATGATAATCTCATTGTTAGGAAACGAACCGCCTTAATAGGCCCGCCAAAGCATTAGTCTTTGTAGACAAATACTCTTCGTTAATTTCTGCCAGCCTATTCTGCCACAAACTGTCCCACAAATGAATAAGGTAAGAACTTTTTATTTCATTTGTAAAACCATCTGACCAATTTTCATCAAAAATACGATAATCATTAAAGTCAAATGGAAGAAACTTTTCCATGTCCAACATTTTGATAAGATTTGGGTGCTCCTTATAAATTTGGACAGGAAGATCAACAACCTGCCAGGCCCACTCCCCCCTCCTAAATCCTTCCGGCAGTCTCTCTAGCCATATCCGTATAAATTTAGAACCCGGCTCGGCCATTATTGTTCCGGCAGAACAAGACTGAACTTTATGCTTTTCAGACGTTGATACGTCGCCGACAAAGCCGGCGAGGACGCATTCATTGTCCCGTAAGTCATCAAGGGGGCGGGTAAGGATGCAGTCTGTATCCAAATATATCCCGCCCGCCTCACTCAATATTTGTAATCGAGCAATGTCCGACCACCTCTGAGGCCAGTCTCCGACAAACACTCCGCCTATTTCTGTTGGAGGGTCTATCTTTACCATCTCAACATATTTCTTCATAGCCTCCCAATTAGAGTTATTGGACGGCTCTTCATTATAATAGAAACGGATTTTGTCTGGCCTTTGGACGTCAAAGGCGGCCTTAACAGCCAGATAGTTTATGTAACTAAACTCTCTGGATTTTGGTCCATAGAAGTAGATGAAGTGGACGATGTTAGGGATTTTTTTTTTACTTTTCCCTCTATTTGATCCTTTATCCAATCGTAATTATTTTTTAATCTTTCCTCGTTTGGACTTGCCTCATAAGCAAGTCGAGCCTGCTCAAGGGAAACATTTGCCATACCCAAGTGCCAGGCAGATATACTTGCCAAGTCGTGCGGCCAATGCCCCCACACCGCCGGGTCGCAGGTATAAACAAGGTCTCTATTAATTATTTTTAGCGCCCTAAGAGAATAGGCGAAACACTCTTCCCACCTAGACTGGCGATACATAAGCATGGCCAGTTCACACCAAGGCTCTCTTGTATTAGGGGCCTCGCCCGCGGCCTTGTGGTAAGATGTTTCTGCAGCCGCCTTATTACCCATTTCGTCGTAACACTTACCCATGACGCGGTATGCGTAACAACGCTCATTTTCCCACGTCGCGCCTGGGAGGGCCAAATATCTATTGCATTCATCAATGGCCTGTTGCCAGGCGCCATGAAAAGATAGCTCTCTGGCGTAATAAAAAGCGTTTCTTGGGCATATTGGGTCTTCTTTTACAGACAACTCCAACAGGTCAAGATATTGGCCGCGGCTCTTTGTCGGGTCTGGGTGATGGCTAACAAGCAACATATCGGTGAAGGCGTAAACCTCATTTATGCGCTTATCATAAACTGGATATTCGTGGCACGGGTGGTGCCAGAAATATCCGTGGCGTGCGTGGATCTTTTCATATCTAAATTTAATGCCGCAGCCCCAATCAAAGAAGTAATTGAGCCGAGTTGTTTGAGGCGTCCAAACACGTTCTATTTCTTGTCGCCACCCAGGCTCCATAATCTCGTCGAGGTCGAGACTAATGCAAATATCAATATCACGAGGTATAAGGGCGATAGAAGCATTACGAGCGTGATCGAATCTCCAAGGCGTGATACAAATTTCATGGACGGCTACCCCGTTCTTTTTACATTCTTCAACTGTATTGTCTGTGCTCCCCGTATCGGCAATTAGTAATAAGTCTGCCTCTCTACCAGAATCCGCCCACCTTTTTACAAAGTGAGCCTCGTTTTTACTTATGGCGTATATGCATATTTTTGGCATTATCTTTTGATTGGACCAACAGTAAACTCCTATGGAGCCATCTATTGCGCCCCACGTCGGCTGACCAAATATCTCTCTAAATTTCTCATCTGTCCAATCATCAACGACATGAGTTTCATGGACGTTGCCCTCGCACTCGCCTTGTGGGTGATGCCCAATAGGAATACTGACAATTACAGTGTCGGCGACAGACTTAAGTTTATTAAGAACAGAGACCGCTTCTTCAGCCGTCATATGCTCAAGGACGTCTCCTGCAACGGCGACGTCAAATCGGCCTAATTCTGAAAGGTCGCAGTCTCTAATGTCTGATATGAGTATTTGGTCATATAGTTTTTTTAACTCATATTTTTCAACATATGGTTCAAATATCTCAATGCCGGTCCATTTAGCTTCTGGGAAAAGTTTTGCATAAGTCCCAGAGCCGGGTCCGACATCAAGCATACGCTCATGTTTAATACGGCCAACAATATTGCGAATATATTGCTTGCCCTGATCAAAGCTAAATGGCATTTGAGTTCCCTTCCTCGTTGCCAGAAAAATGTATTAGCTACTCCACTGCTCCGTCGGCAGAGTTGGCCACGTCGTAACGGGCGTTGTCGGAGGATTTACAGCAATCGCCCTTACTTGAGAACGATACGATAGAAACGCCGCCTGGTTCACCAAATACGGATTTGACTGAGCGGGGTCAGACACACTTGGAATGGCCGTCCAATCAGTATTGGTTAAAAGTTGAGACGCTTGATTTTTGTTTTGTGCTTGCACTTGCTGGTCGTGCGCCGCCTTCTGTTCAGGCGTCATGGTAGCCACAGTCCAATCAAGCGTCCAAACGCCATTAATAAGTGTAGGGGCCGCATTTTGAGTGCAGACCTGCGTGTTGGGGTCGTATGTTGGCTCTGGCAAAATGGTTACAGGCTCAAGAGTATAGCCATTGTCGATGGCCGTCTGCGTCTGTGGGAACCAATAAGCGACATCATAATTGTCGCCGTAATTGGTGTAAGGGTTTTGAGCCTGTAGCGTCGAAAAAAGGTAAGGATACAGGATCAGCGTCGTGCCCTGCACCTCGGCATACATCGTCATTTTAACTCTCCATTAATAATTACCGTTGACGTCTCTCGGTCAATTTCCAAGAATCCGTCGCAGGCGATATTCCAGTCTTCTCCGGTTCTTTCGTCCCAAGAGGGAACATTTATTCTAACATGTTTTGCCAGATATTCCTTCTGGCCTTCAAAAACACGCCAAACGTGGTCAGGAGTTCCGCGCCCGGGTTGGCCGCGAGTTTTATTAAATCTTATCAAATATTTCATATGACCTCCACCTGACATCCTTGCGCGTCCGGGTTTTCAGTCAATGAGATATTGAAATGAACAAAGCGAAATGGCTCTGTGCTACCGTTTTTTGTGAAACTATGAGGCAGCCAAGCATTTGTTAAAACAAGCACTCCCGGTTCTGGGCGAAAGTGAAAGGCGTTTGAGGCATATGTCACATTTGACATATCGTCCTCAGAAATTCCGAGTTGTGTTTTCCCGGCCCTTGGGTCATGGAACGTCGCCGCGCATGAGCCTTCTGGTGTGTCTAGGAAATAAAACCCGACCATCTGGACACCATTATGGTGTATGTGCTGGTCCATTTGGCTGAACTTGTGGTGTTCTTGGCACCACATTTCAGTAAAAAATGCCGCCTTTGTCTTAACGTCGTATCCCTGCTCCCTTAAAATATTAAGGGCAGTCACCGCCGTGTATGCACAAAAGTCCTGTATTGATGGGTCTTGAGAAATGTCTCCCGACATTTTTACGGGATAGATTTCATTTAACTCATGGGTAATTTCTGAAAGCGCCTTGTTAGCAGATTTGCGAACTGCATCCAGAAATTCTGGTTTTTTGATTGAGTATACAATTGTCGGAAAACAAATTGTGTTTTCCAAAATATCATCAGACATCACGCTTATCTTCCAAAAAGTATTCGGTGTGGTTAGTTAAGCATTCTACGGCGCTTTTTGCACCTGCTAACTTATTCATCACGCCTTGAATATGTGGAAGAAGCTCGGTCTGGAAGTCTGGGTGGTTACGCATAGCTCTAAGTTGATCTTCTGGGATAGTCCCAGTTGAGAAAAGAAAGTTCTCCACACGGTTTTTGAACTCGCCAAGCCATTCATCACGCTGTGCGGCTTCATTGGCCTCAAGAAGCGGAAGGTGCGCGTATTTACGATGAGGCTCAAGTTCTTCCATGATGCTTTTTATGGTCGCAAGCTCCATTTGAGCTGCTTCCATATTCGTTGACCACGTATAAAAATGCGCCTCGGCCTCGATAATGTCAGCCTGCGCTTTGAGCTTATCTGACTTCGAGGCATTTGAGTTGTCGATTACTTCCTGCGCCTCAATGATCTTGGCTTCCCGACGGAGCTTTTGCGCTTCGCAGGATTTAACAACCGCCTCGCGGTCGATCTTTTGCCCATACATCAGCATCCACGCACCATCCGGCGTGAAACAAGATCCAGCCAGAAAGTGCCGAAGCTGAAAATCTGAGTTATTTCTATGCGGATTAGAGTTCATTGTTCCTCTTTAGACGTTAACCCCAGTTATTCCATTTGATGCCGCTGAGCCATAATATGACGCAGCACTGGCGGCCGCCGCAGAGCCGTTAGTATCGCAGGCATAAGTGTATTTGTTGCGTGTGGTGGAGGCGGCGCAAGAAATATAACCAAGAGCAAATATCCCGCGGGTGCTGTTGCCCGCCGCGGAGC
>Ga0208867_1000052_pt1 | contig 41471 bp, 33 predicted proteins | sample CryBogCBE05Oct08_FD_185505 | JGI IMG/M metagenome (GOLD analysis project Ga0208867, IMG submission 185505) | Freshwater microbial communities from Crystal Bog, Wisconsin, USA - CBE05Oct08 (SPAdes) (version 2) | ecosystem: Environmental > Aquatic > Freshwater > Lake | place: Crystal Bog... | reverse complement strand
TCTTTTAAAAAAAGAACCCACCAAAAAAAGCATCAGAAGAAAGCAAAAGATGGCTGCCATGGATAATAGCTACCTGATGAAGATTTTGTTTGCTGATCCCCTGCCCAAGTCATATGCGTAACCCCTGTGTTTGGGCCTTCGCTCAGGAAATTACTCAAGAAGGACGAGATGTTACGGATCCTATGATTTATCAGCAAATCGTAGATATGTTTCACACGACGAGATTAAGTGTGCTTTCTGATCTTCATGCTATTTTTTTTGAACAGCGTTACGTAGTAGATCGGTTTATAGTGGGTGTATCTCAAAAATTGCTAATGAATTTAGATATTTCTATTCGGCTTCTCGAGAATGAGCGTGTGCGAGAAATGAATGAGCTCTGGCCTAACGGTGATATCCCACTGATTTCAACTGAAAGATTCCGAAATTTAAGTGCTCAAAATTCTGAGGACTTGTATGCTGACTTACAAGAGAATCTGAGAACATTGAGTCTTTCTGACGGATGACGATCGAAAATTGGTATGAGGTGAGATCCTGAAAAGTTTTATGTGCTAGTTTTTCGTCAAAAAATTCAAGAAAAGTGTGGCCAGCGGTTCCCGGTGAGTAAATTCTTATAATGACCACGTGCTGCCTCAATTGTAAGTTTCTTGGGTTACTATACCGAAGCTTGAGAGCAGCCTTTACAAACAGGAGCTTGTTTTATATATCACTAGTGCCAGATAAAAAGGTCGAACGTATTTTGTACTGCTTGATAGACCCGAGAGGGAATGAAGCTAGTTCGAGATATAATGTGGCTGGATGTGCTGGATGAACCTAGGCTTCACTTAGGCAAATTGTTTTAGTGTCTGCCTTTCTGGTTTTCAAAAAGGAAGGAATCAGATAAAAGCATTCAAAAGTTATGTGGCAGGAATTGATGTTCATAAAGAAATGCTGGCAATCACCGTTTTGATGGATGAATTAGAAGGGGAGCCCAAAGAATATCAATTTGAATCTTCTGCATTTACAGATGACTTAATGGCTATCGCTCTGAAGTTAAAAGAGATGCTTGTCACTGACGTAGCAATAAAGTCAAGTGAAATATACTGGAAACCTGTATTTAATGTTTTTGAACCACTTGGACTTAAAGGGGTTGTTGCAGATGCAGATCATATCAAAAATGTGCCTGGTCGAAAAACAGACATGAATGATAGCCGCTGGATAGCAGAACTTCATCGCTTGGGTCTGATTCGAGCTTCCTTTATTTCCGACGGGGAATTTCAACGCATGTGATTATTATCTCTTCATCACGTGAATCTGACAGAAGACCTAACAAGGGTTAAGAATCGGATTCAAAAGATTCTCGAGGATGGAAATATCAAATTGAGCATAGTTGTATCAGATATTTTTGGCGTTTGGGGACTGAAGTTGTTGAAGCAAATCGCAAAAAGATATACTCATCCTGACATTCTTATCACCAAAGTCACGACAAAAATAAAAAAAATGGAGGAAATGAAAAAAGCGTTTACCAATTGTCTGACTTCGGAGCATTGCTTTGTCATCAATGAACTGATGAATTAGTATGAGTCATTAAAAAATCGAATCGAAGAAGGTGAAAAGGAGCTTTGCAAGAAAGTGGAACCGTATGCCCATCTTGTCAAAGAGTTGGATAAAATTTCAGAAATTGACTGTATTCTGGCAATGAGAATTCTTCCAGAAGCGAGTGCAAATAGGAGTTCATTTAAAGATGAACGAGCGTTAGAAAATCATGAGTAGGCTCGTAAAAAAAAGATTAAAATACCTAAAAAACTAGTCCTACATTCAGGAAAATGGTCTTCGGAGCTGCTAAGTGTGCTATTTACTGTAAGAAATCCTTTTGTCGCTTTAAATATAAAAAATTCAGCAAAAAATGCGTCAAGTGAATAAAAGACTTAGTATGAATGGTGGAAAATTTAATTGCCTTGGGTTATCTACTGTAGACCTTCAGAAGGTGGGATGTATCTTCTGTGAGTTTATCGCTTACCACGTGAAAAGTTTTTGTTCCCTTTGGAAGAATACTTCTCGGCGATCACTTGAGAAGTGGTAGCGGGGGGTGCTAGGGGAGAATTTGCTGTCGCAAGAACCTAAAGGTGAGAGCGAGGCATGGTAAAAGATCCAAAAATCCCGAAAGCATCCTAAAAAAGACAAGTCAAGGGGTCTCATTTTCAGGTTCGAAGCCATGTTGTTTCTCAGTTTGGTGGTACCCTTGTTATTTCTGTCAGACTTGATGCACTCTTTTAAGAGTGCTTTCACTCAAACTTTTGTCGTATCTGGATGGCATTTTGTCGAAGTTTCGTGTCTAAAATGGTTTTTACGCCAACTTTTGAAATGAAAGGGGTCTGGCCTCAAGCTTGCGGCAGCGGGGGATCCAATGAGGCCCCCCGCTGCCGCGCAGATATGAGTGAATTTTCTGTCAGACTTCTGGTGATTTAATGTTGCGAAGATCAAAGAAGTGCCGCTCGTTGAAACACTAATTTTTTTTGCTGTAAGTTCCAGAACTCAGAACCAATGTTTTGAGATTTTTCAATTCATTTAGGCAAACTATTTGATTCTCCTCGATAGGATTTTGACTAAGATCCAAGTATTGGATATTCTTAAGTTCACAAAGGGAGTTTGTCCCAAAGTTTCCTATGTCATTTTCAGCAAGATCTAAGTTCTTGAGATTCAGGAGTAAAGTAAGATGAATGCATCCATTATTCCCGATGTGATTGTTAGCAAGATTGAGGCTTGTGATATTTTTGAGTTGAGCTATGGACTTTGCTCCCGTATCTCTGATATGATTTTTCTTCAGATTCAGCTTAATCAGACCCTTGAGTAGAGTAAGGTGATTTGCTCCCGCGTCTTCAATTTCATTGTCAAGAAGATTCAAGTTTGTAAGATTTACCAGTGAAGAAAGGTGCTCGGTTCCTGCATTTCCGATTTGATTTTGAGAAAGATCTAAGACTCGGAGATGCAGGAGTGAAGAAAGGTGCTTTGTTCCTGTAACTCCTAGTTCATTTCTCGCAAGATTTAAATTGTTGAGATTCACAAGTAAAGAAAGATGCTGGGTTCCCGTATTTTTGATTTGATTTTGAGAAAGATCTAAGGCTCGGAGATTCCCGAGTGAGGTTATGTGTGCTAGTCCAGTGTCTCCTATTTGATTCTTATGAAGATTTAAGTTAGTGAGATGGGTGAGTTGAGCCAGGTGAGGCATTCCTGCTTCTCCGATTTCATTGTAAAAAAGATCTAACTGCATGAGATTCACGAGTGAAGAAAGATGCTTGGCTGCTGTGCTTCCTATGTCATTGCAACAAAGAGTTAAAATTTTGAGATTGACGAGTGGACCAAGATGCTCTACTCCAGTATTTCCTATTTTATTTGCACTAAGATTCAGTTGTGTGAGGTTGATCAATAAACCAATTTTAGCCAATCCAGCGTGTCCCATTCGATTGCTTGCAAGATTCAAGCTTGTCAGATGGATGAGCTGAGTCAGGTGATTTACTGTAGCGGCTTTGATGAAATTTTTTTTAAGATTTAAGTCTGTGAGTTTTGTGAGTTGAGCAAGATGTGCTGTTCCTTGGTCTGTGATTTGGTTGTTACTAAGATCTAAGATTATGAGATTTTCAAGTTTCGCGATATCTTGCACTGCTGTGTCTTCAATTCTATTTCGATGAAGATTTAAGGACCTGAGATTGACGAGCTTTAGGAGGTATTTTGCTCCCGTCTTGGAGATATAATTTTCTCCAAGATCTAAGTGCTCAAGATTCTTAATTTGAGTTAAAAGGGCTGCTTCCATGTCTGCTATTAAATTTTTTCTTAAGTTCAAATGTTTTAGGGGAAGATTCTCGGCAACTTTGACGATATTGAAAAACATCCGTCCATAGATTGAATTATTGCTAAGATTAAGTGTTTGCAGATTTTTAAATTTTGGAAGAGCTTCTACCAGTTCATGAAGAAATAGATTGATATTTCTCGAATTTCCAACAGCGTTAAAAGTTAACTCGACAAAAGTGTCAGGAAGCTCGCTTAGCATACAAAAATTAAAAAACGAATAAGAAAGATCTAATTTTTGAATACTTTTATTACAATAACCTTGCGTAAGATGATAAAAAAATTCGTCAGGAATGTTGAGTTGATTGTTATATCGTAATGTAACGGGTTTTTTTGCGCTTGCACTATTAGCAATTTCGTAAATTGCCTCTTGGTATTTTTTTGTTTTTAAAAAATTGACCATATCAGGAGCTGATAAGTATTCAAAAATTGCTTGATACTCTTTCGAAGTCAACTCGTAAAAATGAATTTTTTGCTTTTTTGCTCGGGGATTATATTCAAACATCGCCGAAGCTGTATACCAAGGAAGCCAGAGGAACGATAAAGAAAGGATGTATTTTATCAGAGGATGATTTTTTTGTAGCATAAATGTTCCATAGATTTAAGCAGGTTTTATTTGAATGTCAAGTTTTTTAGATTTCAGGGATGGTCCTCAGTCTTAGTAATCTCGAAATGTTACGAGTCATGACTACGAAAAGGAGCTCTGAGTTGAGGGTAGGATTGTGCTCGACAATCTATCTTGTTTTGTGAGGAGATCTATTCTCATGAAAATAGGAATCATGTCTTGAACTTACTTCAGAGAAATACGATGCTACCTCTTAAGTGGTTCGTTCACGCCCACTGCTCGGGTTTTGAGTGGAAGGGGGGGTTCTTTGAGTCTCTCAGGAGGCTGTTAAGTTTGAGGATCCTTGATAGATGTTTCTTCACGTGTGACTCGAAAAATTATATTAATTTTATTTACTTCTTGGGGTCCCTATCCCCTGAAACTTGATCAGGAATTTTTGGGCCTCGGGTTTTAGGGGCTTATCGGCTTGTGGTTTTTCTGAGATTGGAAGGTGACGCTTGTATTTGGGATGAGGGGGGTTCTGAAAAATGAATTTACCGCAGGCTTTTGGGGAGGGTGTGGCTCGTATTTGATTTTTTGGTGAAGACCCTTTAGAATCGCCAGTTCGTTGATTCAAGCGAAAATGAAAGGAGCGATGCTGTGTTCAGTCGAGTTAATTCTGAGAATTCATGATGCAGACAGTTTTGGCACAAGCGCCTGCAAATTTAGCATTAGTGAAGTACATGGGTAAAAAAGAGGTGAGTTTGAACTTGCCTGCGAATTCGAGTGTCTCTTTGACGTTGGGAAGCCTTCGTACTTTAGCGCAAGTGACGTCTTCAGGAAGAGGTGATTCTCGCTGGGTTCCCGAGCTTCCTGAAGGGGGGGAGGGGTTTGAGATTCCTCAGCTTGTGTCTTTGACAAGGATTTTGGATCATGTGGAGAGGGTTCGCAACGAAGTTCCTCGAGTTTTTGCTCGGTTTGGGGTCATCCCTGAGGGGTTAGCTGAGGGGGTCGTTCTGAGAACGGCGAATACTTTTCCTGCTTCTTCAGGCATTGCATCAAGCGCTTCTAGTTTTGCTGCGATGACCCTTGCTTTAGTTGCTTATTTTGCGGGTTGTTCTGATCGAAAAAAGAGTGCTATCTTTCAGAGTCTTTGGGATCGTGAGTTTGAGTTGAGAAGGGAAGTAGGGGCTTTGGCCCGTCAGGGTTCTGGGAGTGCGTGTCGATCCTTCGAGGGGCCTTGGGTGTGTTGGGATGAGTTCTTTGCATTGCCTGTGCCGCATCAGATGCCAGTGCTTTCTCATTTTGTCTTGATTTTAGATGCTTCTGTGAAGGAAGTTTCTTCTTCTCAGGCGCATGCCAGAGTGAGGACCTCTGCTCTTTGGGAGCATCGGGTTTCTCGGGCAAACTTCAGAACTCAGGAAATGCTTGAGGCTTTGAGGAAGGGAGATGCAGTTCGGGTAAGTGAGATTGCCTGGAGTGAGCTTTGGGAGATGCATAGTTTATTTCATACGAGTCATGTGCCTTTTTCTTATTGGGTGGGTCAAACCGTGGAGGTATTGCATTGGGCGAAGTTGCAGAGACTTGAGGATCCTGAGTTGATTGTTACGTTAGATGCAGGGCCTAATGTGCATTTTTTAATTCCTAAGACTAAACGAGCCATCTTCCATGAAAAATTAAAGCATCAATTTGAAGCAGTTTTATTGACGGACGAGCAAGGAATGGGAGCGAGTTTCTTTCCCTTATTATGAAATCCGAACCATTTTATACAAAATTACCTGGGAAGTGGGTTCTTGCAGGGGAACACGCGGTTTTACAAGGCATGCCTGCGATTGCTCTTCCTCAGAATCAGGTTTTTTTGAGTTTGAGGTTTGATCCTTCTTGTGAGGGTATTTTTGAAGTCTTGCCTTCAGAGGCTCAGCCCTTGATCATTGAGTTACTAGACTCCATTCGTGATACTTGGGATTTTCAAAGATTTCCAGGAAGACTCACTATGGAAAGTTCTATTCCGGTCGGAGCGGGATTAGGGTCTTCAGCGGCTCTTTGTGTTGCTTTGACTCGATGGATCATGCATTGCACTCCTTCTATGGCCTCTGAGCAATGGCAATTAGCTCAGACATTAGAGCATCGTTTTCATGGAAGAAGCAGTGGGATGGATACTGCTGTGATTTCTTCTGGGGAGCCTCTTTGTTTTAGTATGCTCGGGCCTAAGATTGAGCCCATTGGAATTAAAAAGATCCCACGGTTTACTTTTCACGATACTTCATTGAGGGCTCGAACGAGTGATTGTGTTTTGAAAGTTCAAGCGTTTCGAGATCGTTCTTCTGCTCTTGGACGCCAGTGGGACGCCACGATGGGAGAGGCTTCTCACTTGGCTTTGGAGGGTCTCGTGCTTTACGATGCAGGCTCAGAAAGCGAAGGCTTGAAGCTCATTCAGAAAGGAATGCAACGGGCTCGAGCTTGTTTCTATGCGTGGCAGCTTGTGCCTGGAGACGCTAAACGCTTAGAAGAAAACCTGCTTCAGCAAGGAGCTCTTGCTACAAAACTTACCGGTGCTGGAGGTGGTGGGATCGTGGTCGCCCTTTGGGGGCCAATGAGTCTCGTGTAGTTAAGAGTCCACAAAGGATTTTAAAAGTTTAGCACGAGAAGGATGCCTCAATTTACGAAGCGCCTTCGCTTCGATCTGTCGGATACGCTCTCGAGTCACAAAAAAATCCTGCCCTACCTCCTCTAAGGTATGGTCTGATTTTTCTCCAATACCAAAACGCATGCGAAGGACTTTTTCCTCTCGAGGTGTCAAAGTGGCAAGGACTTTACGTGTTTGCTCAGACAAATTGATGTTCATCACTGCCTCTCCAGGATTAATGATCTTCTTGTCTTCAATAAAATCACCTAAATAAGAATCTTCTTCTTCCCCAATAGGGGTTTCTAACGAAATGGGTTCTTTAGCAATCTTCAGCACCTTGCGTACTTTATCTACCGGCAATTCCATCTTCGAGGCAATTTCTTCCGGAGTAGGTTCGCGTCCTAATTGCTGCACCAGTAATCGTGAGGTCCTAATGAGCTTATTGATAGTTTCAATCATGTGAACCGGAATACGAATGGTACGCGCCTGGTCCGCAATCGCTCGGGTGATAGCCTGTCGAATCCACCAAGTGGCGTAGGTAGAAAACTTGTACCCCCTGCGGTATTCAAATTTGTCCACAGCCTTCATTAATCCAATATTGCCTTCTTGGATCAGGTCCAAAAACTGCAATCCGCGATTCGTGTACTTCTTGGCAATAGAGACCACAAGCCTCAGATTAGCCTCTACTAACTCACTTTTTGCTTGATCTGCTTTTCGCTCTCCGATGGTCAATGTATCGTAAATGCGACGAATTTCATTGATACTGATGCCTGAGTCTGCTTGAAGTTGATCAATTTTTGATCGCAAATTCTTTTCAGAAAGGATGAGCTGTTCTAAGCGTACTTGAGTGACATCGTATTGCTTACACAAGCTAGGATGCTTTTCAGGAGCATTTTCAAAAAGTTGCGTAAGTTCTGTTAACTCTTGTTCTGTTCTTAATCCTAAAAAGTTTAATATTTTTTTTTGATCATCTAAGAGCTCTCTGCCACGCAGCCAAAAATCTTTAATTCCCACAGCAAGCTGATTGATCGTTTTTCTATTAAAAGCAATGTCTTGAAAGGCTGTCTGTACTTCAGTGCCTTTTGCTTCTAACTCTTCAGTCGTCTCAGAAGAAGGCGCAATTGTCTCCTGGTGAGTCAGTAACGCTTTGACCTTGGCAATAGCGCTGAGTACTTTTTCTAAGTATTTTTTTTCATCATCCAGAGAAACTTCTTCGTCAACGCCTCGAATCACATCTTTGACTTTGGTACGGGAGGTTTCAAGACGCTCTCCTAAATCCACAATCGCAAGGGTGCCTAGTTTAGAGGCAAGCAGAGCTCTGAGGATATCTAGTTCCCCTTCTTCAATTCTTTTAGCAATTTCTACCTCTCCCTCTCGTGTGAGCAAAGAGACACTGCCCATTTTCTTTAAGTAGAGCTTGACAGGATCTGCGCCGCGGCTTACCTCAGCCGGCACAACTCCCTCTTCTCCAGCTTCGTCTGCATTCAGGGAGGATCCAGGTACTAACGGAATTTCGTCAGAGTCTTCCTCATCATCCAGGTCCTTAGCGCGCTTGAAGGAATCAATGATCTCTATTTCATTTTCAGAAAGGAGATTCATGACATCGTCAATAGCTTCACAAGTAAGGATCTCAGGAGGCATCAACTCATTGACTTCTTCATAAGTTAAGCATCCACGTTGAATGCCTAGCTCTAGTAATTTCCTGATGTCTTTATTTTTTGCTAACACATTGAGATCTTCAGATTTTCGAGGAGAGAGATCATCCTGATTCTTCATCATAGAAGGAGATAAACTGCTTCATTTTTTTCTGCACGTCAAGGTATTCTTTTAGGTTTTTGTTTTCTGCTTGAGGATTGTTGCGGATGAGTTGGAGGTCTAGGTTCATTTTAATCTTTTTGGCGTAAGAAAGCCATTTTTTTTTCAAGCTGTATTTGAGTGCTTCGCGGAAGGTGGCAAGTTTTATCGTGGTGTCAGAAACCAACGATTCAGTCAGTAAGGTTTGAATTTCTGATTCTAGTTCCGCTTGAACGAAGGCTTCAGGAGTTTCTTGGAAGGACTGCAGTCGCTCGGGTTGAGCCAGTAAAGAGGCTATAAACTCTTGGAGTGGGTAGCTCTCCCAAAGCTCATGGAGTTTCATTTTGGGAGGTAAGTGTGCTTCAGCATTGCGCCATATCTCAAAACAATCAGGCTGAAGCAATCCTTTGAGGAGGATTCGATCGGCTTGGGAGAACTTCGGAACAGGGGGCCGGATGGGTGCTGATTCGATTTTTTCTTGACTCCATTGTCTCCAGGTCATAGGGGTCATCTCGAGATTTTTTTGGATGAGTTCGAGACGTACGGATTTGCCAATGGGATCTTTGAATTGATTCAGATAAGTCTGTATTTTTTTAATCGCTTCGGTTTTTGCTTGAGCGCCTTGGGAACATTGCTCTAAGAGTTGTTCAATTTTTTGATCTAAGAGAGGAGTTGCTCCTTGAAGCAATGCACGCATTTGCTCGATTCCCGTGAGTAATGGGCGTGCTGAGGTTTTGCTGTCTTTTCGGTGTAATAAGAGGTCATCGGGATCAAGTCCTTCGGGCATTTGTGCTCCAAAAATGACAATGCCTGCTTCTAATCCTATTTCCATAGCGCGTTGAGTTGCCTGACGGCCTGCTTCATCTCCGTCAAATAAGACAATGATTTTATTGGCTAAGCGTTTGAAAAGACGTAAGTGATCCAAGCTCAGTGCGGTTCCGCACGTGGCAACTGTATGGGAGAATCCTGCTTGGTGCATGATTAAAGCGTCAAAGTATCCTTCTACGAGAATAATTTCTTTTTTTTCGCGGATATGCTTTTGCGCTTGATGCAGACCAAAAGCAAGCTTGCTTTTTTGAAAGAGGAAAGATTCGGGAGAATTCAAGTACTTGGGGTTTTCATCTTCCAGAGCGCGTCCTGCAAATCCTTGAATTTTTCCCTGAAGATTGACGATCGGAAAAATAATTCGGTTTCTGAAGACATCAAAGTAATGACTTTCTCGTGATTTGCGATGGTCTCGGATGAGCCCGAGTTCTATTGCAAGTTCTAAAGGTGCTCCTTTGATTGCTAGGTGGGATGCTAGGGCATCCCAGGATGGTCCGAGTGATCCCAGATAAAACAAACGCGCTGTTTCTTCCGTGATGCCTCGGAGTAAGAGGTACTGGATACTATCGGAAGCATTGCCTAAATGTGCATGAAAAAAAGAAGCAGCAAAACGATTGAGTTTATAGGCCAGTTTTTTTTTCTCTTGTGAGTCTTGAATGTGAGGACTTGAGGTCTGAGGTAGGGCTATTCCCAGGCGATCCGCTAATTCTTCCACCGCATCTGGAAAAGTCAGGCCTGAAATCTCCATAACAAATCCAATCAGATCGCCTCCTTTTTTGCATCCATGACAATGAAAAAGCTGCTTTTGAGCACTCACATGGAAAGAAGGCGTTCTTTCTGTATGGAAGGGGCAAAGACCCACGTGTTGAGAACCGGATTTACGTAAAACTACGTGTTCTCCAATAACGTCAACAATATTCACCTTAGTTTTGATTTTATCAATAATATCAGATGATATCTTGCCTTCCTGAGGCATGGTTTAAGCGAGTTCTAATTGGGCGCGGATGAGCTGGCTGACCCATTTTCCGTCAGCACGACTTTGGACTTGAGGGAGGACGAGTTCCATCACTTGTTTCATTTCACGAATGGAAGTTGCCTGAGTTTCTGCAATCGCCTGTGCAATGATTTTTTTTAATTCTGATTCCGAAATGGGTGGAGGTAGAAAGGTTTGAAGGAAGGTAAGCTCGAGCTTTTCTGCAGCGACCAAGTCCTCACGTCCCCCTTGTTGAAATTGCTCCATGGAGTCTCGGCGTTGCTTGACCAAGCTCACGAGAATCTGAATGACTCCTGAGTCGTCAAGCTCTACCTGATCATCAATTTCTTTTTTACGAATAGCTGCATGAAGATTGCGAATATAGCCCAGCTTTTCTTTTTCCCCTGCTTTCATAGCAGCTTTCATCTGTTCAGCAAGAGATGCTTTTAATTTGCTTGTCATGGGTTCCTCTTTGATTGGAAAAGAGGCAATCTCAAAGATTGCCTCATAAGTTAACCTATTCTTACAGGGCGTCCGCCTTTTTTCACGAGTCTTTTTCTTGCGGCAGCCGCTTTTTTCTTACGTTTGACAGAAGGCTTTTCATAGGCTTCTCTCTTACGAACTTCTGAAAGGATTCCGGCCTTTTCACACTGTTTTTTAAATTTTTTGAGAGCGGCTTCAAAAGAGTCGCCGTCTCGAATCATAATGCCTGGCATGCATCACCTCCTTTCAGGTTAAAAGAGCATTGTAGCTTATTTTTTGAATTTTCAGATGAAAAAAAAGCAATTTTTTTAAGCAATCTATAAAGTTGATTATATGCTTCAGAAAGAGGTTCCTTCTATTATGTGGGGGGGGGTGATGATGCGAAGTACCAAGAAGCGAGAGGGGGTGCTGAGAAGGACGTTGAATCTATTTTTCCAAGTGAGGTACACTTGACAGGACTTTTCTGATGCTGTACGCATTGACGATGTATTCTTAGGCCCATAGCTCAGCTGGTTAGAGCAGTCCGCTCATAACGGACGGGTCGGGGGTTCAAGTCCCTCTGGGCCTACCATTGCTTCTGGTGAAGGTTGATTTCAGGAAAATTGCTTGAGTTGAAAGACTGGGGCGATGCATTTCTTGGGTCTCAGAAGATTTCTGACGCTTGAGGTCAAAAATTGCCAAGATTCAAAAAGAGTCGTTAAAAAATTGATTGTAACCTCTTTTTGCAGTAGAGCTTCTTGCATGAAGAAATTTGCTTTTTGGGGTCTAGCGGTTTTTTTATACTGTGGTTCCTTCGCTCTTGCGATGCATTCTGGTCCTCAAGCAGGAATGAATTTCAGTCATGGATGTTTGAAAATTTTCAAAACCACCGTTCATCATGCCGAGCTTTGAAAAATACTTTTAAGAGATGGTACTATTCAAAAATTAGAGGTCTCCTATTCGGAAATTGATCCTAAGCTTCTCAGGGGGCTACTTGCAGGTCTTCAGGATTTATCGATTAACTCAGTTACAGATCTTCATGGCGATGTCCTTTCGACACGTGATCTTTTCGCGGATACAGCCTGTTTTCCTAGGTTGGAAGTGCTCATTCTGAGGAACCAGTATATCACGGATTCGGATGTGGATTTTATTGCTGAAATGCGAGGGCTCAAAAAACTCGACCTCTCGAACAATCAGGTAAGCACTGAAGGATGGATGAAAATCGCTCAAATGCAGTGCTTGAGGATCTTGATCTGAGTGAAAACCAGATCAGTTCTTTGGGGGATTCGACTTTTTTCGTAACTCCAAGTCTTAAAAGATTAAGCCTCAGGCACAATCGAATAGATGATTTGGGTTTATATTCTATTGTCACCATGAGAGAGCTGACCAGCTTGGATCTTGGTTTCAATCAGATAGGAGATGGGGGGGCAAAGTGTATTTCTCAGAGGAGTCGGCTTACCCAGTTGAATCTTCGTGCGAATGCTATCGGAGATCCTGGAGTCAAGCATATTACTTACATGCGGAGGCTTACCGATTTAGATCTCAGTTGTAATCAACTAGGAGAAGCTGGAGCGAAGCTTATTTTTAAAATGCACGCACTCGTCAATCTCGATCTCAATGAAAACACCATCACAAACTTAGATCTGAGTCACAGTGAAATGACCGATGAGCAGGTTTCTCTGATGGCTCGTATGAGAGGGCTTGTAGGATTAGATCTCAGTCACAATCAATTAGGGGAAGTTGGTTTTCGGTGTGTTTTTAAGATGCAGGGAATCCGTCATTTGAATCTGAATGGTAATGGCATCAGCACTTTGGATCTCAGTGGGATGCAAATGACGCCTGAGCAGGTGGTTCATCTGTCTGAAGTACAGGGCATCACAAGCTTAAATCTTCATGGTAATCAGATAGGAGATGAAGGAGCGAAGCAGATTTCTCAGATGCAGGGGCTTACTCATTTGAATCTTCGCGCTAATCAAATCGGAGATCCTGGAGCGAAGTACCTTGCTTGCATGAAGGGGCTTGCCGACTTAGATCTCAGTTATCATCAAATCGGGGAAGCTGGAGCGAGGTTTATTTTTAAAATGCACGCACTTGTCAATCTTGACCTCAACGAAAACGATATCACAAGCTTAGACCTGAGTCATAGTGAAATGACGGATGAGCAGGTCTCTCTGATGGCTCGTATGAGAGGGCTTGTAGAATTGGATCTCAGTCACAATCAACTAGGGGAAGTTGGTTTTCGGTGTGTTTTTAAGATGCAGGGAATCCGTCATTTGAATCTGAATGGTAATGGCATCAGCACTTTGGATCTCAGTGGGATGCAAATGACGCCTGAGCAGGTGATTCATCTTTCTCGAATACAGGGCATCATAAGCTTGAATCTTCATGGTAATCAGATAGGAGATGGAGGAGCGAAGCAGGTTTCTCAGATGAAGGGGCTTACCAGCTTGGATCTTAGCTACAATAAAATAGGGGCTGCTGGAGCCGAGCTTATTTCTCAGATGAAGGGGCTTACCCATTTGGATCTGAGTTTTAATCAATTGGATGAGGAGTTTGAGAGTATTTCAAGCATGGATACCGACTGCGGTCAACTGGAAGAGGAGGGGGTTGAGAGTATTTCGAGTAGGAAGGATCCCGGCTGTCATCTTGAAATCGCATCTTCCATGGAGGGCACCTTGGATCTTAGAAAGAATGATTTGGGAGACGAGGGTGTGCAGAGGATTTCGAGCAGGACAGGTATTGTCTCTTTGAATCTCAGATGGAATAAAATGGGAGAGCAGAGGGCTCAGAGCATTTCGCGCATGAAGGGACTTACCTGCTTGGATCTCAGGAGTAATCAGATAGGAGATCAGGGAGCTACTTGGATTGCTCAGATGCAGGGGCTTACCTATTTGAATCTGAGTGCTAATCAAATCGGAGCTTTGGGAGCTCAGAGGATTTCGCGCATGAAGGGTATTACTTCTTTGAGTCTCGGCTGCAACCTTGAAATTGGGTGCGAGGGGCTTGAGTTCCTTTCTCAAATGAAGGGCCTTACCTCTTTGGATCTCAGAAGAAATGGCTTAGGAGATGAGGGGGCTCGGGTCATTTCTCAGATGAAGGGTATCAGTTGCTTGAATCTCAGTTGGAATGTAATCGGCGATCAGGGTGCGCAGAGCATTTCCCAAATGGAGGGTGTTGTCATTTTGAATCTTGGAGAAAATCGTATCGCAGATACAGGAGCCGAGAGTATTTCGAGGTTACAGGGTGTTTGCTCTTTGGATCTCAGCGGGAATAAAATCAGATCTCAGGGGGCTCAGAGCATTTCTCAGATGCACAGTATTACCTCTTTGAATCTCAGCAGTAATTACATCGGATCGGAAGCGGCTCGGAGTATTTCTCAAATGAAGGGCTTGACTTCCCTGAATCTTAGTTGGAATGCCATCCGAGATGCGGGGGCTCAGAGGGAATGGACTCGGAGACGCGGGGTCTCAAAGCATTTCGAGCATGAAGGATGCTTCCAGGTTTTCTTACTAGCTTGGTATACGAAACAGAATTTTCCGAGAGGTGCTTAGTCAGAAAAAATCTGAGTGTGGGGTTAGGCAATGGCATTGATCAGTGGAGGCAAAGTGTGAGTGGTGCGAATTCTTTTGGGAATCAATTTGTTCTGACAACTTTTGGAGAAAGCCATGGACCCGCGTTGGGGGCAGTGATTGATGGTTGTCCTGCCGGAGTTTTATGGGATGAGCGTTTTTTAAGGCAGGAGCTTGAGCGTAGGCGGCCTGGTGTTTCTGGTATTGTTTCTGGTCGGGAAGAAATGGATGAGCCAGAAGTTTTAAGTGGGGTTTTTGAAGGGAAGACTTTAGGAACTCCGATTGCGGTTTTGGTAAGAAATCAGGATGCTCGCTCGAAGGACTATCGGGAAATTGCTCAAAAACCACGGGTGGGACATGCTGACGATGTATGGTTAAATAAATTTGGTCTCAGTGATTTTCGTGGAGGTGGTCGTTCGTCGGGACGTGAGACACTTTCTCGTGTGATTGGCGGAGCTATTGCCAAAATGCTTCTCAAGCAGCTACTGCCTGAGCTGAAAATCATTGGATTTTCTCGTCAGATTGGTGCTTTGCAGGTAGAAGAAGAAGAGATTGCTTCTCTTCTGAAGCTTCCTCTTGCTTATCCATCGGATGCTTTTGTGGCTCGGTTTCCATCACAGGTGCAACAAAAGGAAGTGGAGCAACTTTTACTTCAAGCAAAAGAAGACGGGCATAGCTATGGCGGTATTGCAGAAATACGAGTCGTGGGTGTTGCTCAGGCTTTAGGACAGCCGGTATTTCACAAACTCAAAGCGGATCTTGCTTGTGCTTTCATGGGCGTGGGAGCAAGTGTTTTCTTTGAGGTGGGTGCTGGCATACTTGCTACCCTCTCAGAGGGGTCCGTATTTCATCGTGATCTCCATGGGTCTCATTACGGTGGAATTCGTGGAGGTATTTCAACAGGTGAGCCTTTGATTTTACGCGTTGGTTTTAAACCCACTTCAACCGTGCTTGAAAATGCTAAAAAAGGTCGCCATGATCCGTGCATTGTTCCGCGTGCTATTCCCGTCCTTGAATCGATGGTGGCCTTAGTCTTGGTGGATCACTTGCTTCTATCAAGAAGTGATAGGATTTAAGGTTTTTTCGAAGCTGATCTGAATTTTAGGTGTAGATTTCAAAACTTCAGAAGCTTGGGATTTCATACAGGAGGAGTTTTTTTTGGTTCGTGTGAGAGGTTTGAATATCATTAATAAAATCTATTTTAGTGCTAAGAGAATCATGTAATTGGTTTAATTCTTTCTTAAAGTCGAAAAATAATATATCATTGGCAATATCTAAAAAAATATCTTAATGAAGAATAAACTCCATTGTAGTTAATGAAATTTAAAAAACAATCATCAAAATTTATATTATTCCATTCATTATTTATTTATTTTGTGCTCAATCGCACATAGCATACGAGGGATCTTCCGATCATCAGCAAGATCGTAGAAGGTAAATCCAAGAATGTTATTTAACCAATTTTCAACGCTTGCGCTATATTTCCAAGAGAGGTAATGTAATACGGTCTTCCTAGGTATGGTGTGAAGATCTCTTTTAAAAGCGACCGGTTCTTCTTTGAAGGAAGGTAGAAAGCCTTCCTTAGTCATGATTCTCGCTTTATAGAACAATCCGAATAATTTCTCTTTGTCTTGGGGACTCTTTTCTTCTTGGAAGAGATTAGATGGGGGTTCTGGATTCTGAGTCGCTGGTGGGATCTTCTTTGGGATTTCTGCAGCAGGCATCATGCTTGTTTTGAGTTCTCGTCTATGGAAAACGGTACGATTCTCTCTCTCGTTACTTTCGAAAGGCAGCTTATTGGGGTTGAAGTTTGAGAAGGGTCTGTCATCAGATCTGTTAAAATTTTGTTCATCCCGAAAGTTTTTCCATGGATCGCTCTGCTTGTTTTCTCGAATTTTGGGCAGAGGCTTCATGAGCATAGGAATCAGAATTCGAAGAATATTGCTGATTCTGATTTTTAATTTCATCAAGAAATGTTTTTTTATTATTAATTGAAAGAATTAATTGCTCTGGATTTTCCTAAAAATCTAAAAATAATGCATCATTTTTAATTATTGATAAAAAATATTCTAATTGTTCTAATTTACAAAATACATTAAGAATAATGAAGGATCCATTCTCAAAATGGATTGCTTGTAATTCATCAGTTGTAGTTTGATCAATAGCATGCAGCATATCAGGGATCTTCCGATCATCAGCAAGATCGTAGAAGCTAAATCGAGAAATCTTGTCTAGCCGATTTTTGATACTACTATTTTTCCAAGAGAGATAATACAATGCGATATTTTTAGGGATGCTATTGGTTTTGCTATTTTGTGCAAGGGGTGGTAGGTAGCCTCCGTTAATTATGCTCCCTTGCTGTATCTAGAATCTCTGAAGAATCTTTTCTCTTTGGGGGACTTCTTCTGGGAAGGCATCAGGCTCGTGTTTTGGGTCGCTGGTGGGATCTTCTTTGCGGGTTCAAAATGCTGTTTTTTGGATACTGCCGCTGCTCGATGGGGGGAGCTGTTCCAGAAGCTCTGCCGTCATAGGTTTGGCCGTTAGTTCTATTCCATGGAATCTAGGGTTTCTTGGTTGAGGGGGCCTGTTTAAAGGAGGGCGATTTTCTCTTGTGTCGTTTTCGAAAGGTAATTGCCTGGGAGGTTCTGGGTTGAAATCGGGGAAGGAGCCTATTCTAAGATTGTGAGGATCCTCATCCTCGTTTGTTTCATCTGACTCGTCTTGATTTCTGGAATCTCCAGGAAAGCCTTCATCGTTACCCTCTTGGGGGGTTCCAATTCCTCAATCTTCCAGGTAGGCTTATCTTGTTTTCATTTTTTGACGTACAAGCGCTATCGAAACAAATAAATAGAAGCAAAAAAATGTCCTGATAAAATGGCCCCAGTAAAACATAAAACGATTTCTTTTTAAAAGATTTTTCAGTGTGAAATTATCACAGAAAAATATTATTGTGTGATTTTTTTTATTCGATTTAAATAATGCAGATAAATTTTTTATCATTATCTATTCCTGTCGTCTTCCTTGTGAGACAGTAAATTAATCAAAAAAGTTTATTTTTTTAGGGCTTTCGAGAAGAAAGGTCTATTGAATTAATTTATAAAAATTGTATCAATCTAGATTCTAGAACTCAGGGGTTCTCGGGGGAATGGTCCTCGTGATGGTAAAAAAAGAGAAAAAAACTTGACTCTACCCTTTGTCATGCATGAGGATTGAGGTAGTACGATGGTTCAGCAAGGTTCTGCGAGAATTTCTGAGATTGTTCAGCATCTGTCGATGCATGCTCCTTTGAGTGCTGCTGAGGATTGGGATCCCGTGGGTCTCTTGGTAGGTGATCCTTCTGCAAGTACTCGGTCGGTTGTCGTTTCTATCGATTTAACACAAGAAGTCATTGAGCTTGCTTTGGAAAAGCGAGCGGGCCTCATTGTGACTCATCATCCTTGTATTTTTCCGAAAAATGCAGCGATTGAATGCCTAGTGAAAGGCTCTCTCTTGTATTCGGTTTTGGAAAAGAAGATTGCGGTGGCCTCTTTTCATACTAATTTTGATCGATCTGCTTTAGAAGTGGCGCATGGGGTTGCGGAGGGTTTAGGTTTTCAGGAGCACGGCCGGCTTTTGGATGGCCCTGGATTTACAACAGAAATGATTCATGGAACAGGGTATGGTGTTTGGGGGAAATTTGCGGATCCCTTGCCTTTTGAGGATTTTTCCAAGAGAATTCTTGAACTTTTTTCACTGAAGGGTTTTTGGATGACTGCTTTAGCTCCTTCATGGGTGTCTCAAGTGGGGTTTGTCGCTGGGAAGGGTTCTTCTTTTTTAGAATCTGCTATTTCTTCAGGATGTGATTTGTTTGTGACGGGAGAGGTGGGGTACCATTGCTCCCTGAGTGGTTTGAATCGGGGTGTTTGTGTTTTGGAGTTAGGGCATCGAGAAAGTGAGTGTTTTTTTGGAGCAATCATTAAGAAGTGGCTTGCCCCTTGGGGTCTTTGTGTGGTCGAAGTGAATACTTCGAAACAGATTTTTTGGCAGGAGGTTGTACGTTCATGAGTTTAGCTATTCCATTGGTAGATCAATTAAAAAAACTGGCATATTTGCAGGAATTGGATTTGAAAATAGATGCGGTGAAAAAGGATCAGAGTTTTTTGCCTGAAGTTTTGAAGACGGTGGATGCGGATGTCCGGGAGCTTGATCAGAGGTTAAAGGTTGGTGAAGCCAAACTCAAAGAAATTGAAAAAGATCATTCTCAGCTGAAGTCCGCCCTTGTGCTTAACCAGGAGCGCATGACGCGTGCTCAAGCCAAGCTTGACGCAGCGGTTAACGCTCAGTCTTACCAGGCCGCAGTTAAGGAATTAGATCAATTAAAAAGGCTTAGTTCTTCTTTAGAGCAGCAGGTAGAGCAGATGCTTGCTGTTTTAGAAAGTGCACAGAGTCAATTGCAAGAGTTTCAAAACCAGTACGATCGGATCGTGGAAAAACGTACAGAAGAGGCGGATGTTGTTTGCGGAAAAGAAAATAAACTGCAGGGAGATTTGGGAGAGCTGCTTTCGGAGCGCTTGCGTTTTAGTGAAGGCTTAGATTTACGGATGCTTGCTCGTTACGATCGTGTGAGAGAAGCACGTTCAGGTTTGGGTATTGTTCCCGCAGTTGCTGGACGCTGTCATGGATGTAATATGGTGGTCCCTCCCCAGGTTTATAATGAAATTGTCGCTTGTGTGTCTTTGCATGCATGTCCGAGCTGTCATCGTATTTTATTTGTGCCTGAAGTTTCTTAGGCTGCAGATTGTTGAAGATTTGCTCGTTTTTGAGTCGGGGTCAAATTTTTTTGGCCTCGATTTTTGTGATTGTTTGAGAATCAAGAAGCATAAAGCTTGAATGCTGAGTCCTAGAAGAGGGTATCAAAAGATGCTGCTTGGATTTCGATAAAGATCTACTGATGTAGGCGCTGTAGGTGAGAAATGTGATCCACTCCAGCGTTTTGAGCGTCATTGTAAGAAAGATTCAAAGTGGTGATTTTACTCATCAGACAAATGCTGAAGGCGCCAAGAGCTTTGATGTAATTATGAGAAAGACTTAGGTTTGTGATCATCTGCATTTGCGAAATGCCTGAAGCCCCAACTTCAGCCTTTTTAAGTCTGGAAGAGTTGTTAAAAGTTCTTGCATGAATAAGGTTGTCATTCCACAAATGCGCAGATTTTTATCCTAGAAAGAAGGCTATCGTTATCTGAAAAGGTAAGAAAGATCTTCTGCCATCATTGCCCGAGCTACCTTCCAGGAAAGCAGGATAAGTAGCAATGCTTTTGACTTTTTGAATATCTTTAAAAATGAGGTCTTTATAAGAATGCATGGGAGCTATTACTTCTGTCAGATCTTTTTCTGATTTCTGATGAATTTTTCTTTTTTGCTCATACTTTTCGCACTTTCATCTCTAAGTGTTTTTTTAAAAAAGTATTTATTATTGTGAAAATTTTTCGCTCACTGAGCCGAGAAGTCAACTGAAAGAATCTGACTTCTTGATTAGGGGGATTACCTCATGCTTTTGAATTTTTGAATATGATAAATAGGTGGGCCCATGTGGTTGGGCGACTTACTTTTGGTGTCTTAATTCCATGGATTGCTCCGGGCTGACTGCTGTGGACCAACACTTCTTTGAATCCAGTCATCAGATGCATTGCATAATAGTCTTGCAAAGAAATTCAAATTTGCTATAGGTCAAATATGAAAAACACTACTGGGTCATCTCGTTTCTTTATGAGATTTAAAAAAATAAGACTATTTCTACTAGGGATCTTTCTTTTTTGGAACGCAGCTTGGGCAATGACCGAAGAAGAGCGATCAGAGCGGAAAGTTGGTTTTTTTTATTTGGGTCAAGTGAATTGTGAGAGGATTTTTCGTTTTTTGTCATCGTCAGATCTGGTAAGTAGTATGTTGACACGAAACAGTGCCGATGAAATGCGTGAAGCCGCATTTCATGTCTGTTCGACTCATCCATTATCTATCAACTATAAAAATATAGAAGATGATCTTCTTTTTAGCATAGGAAGAGGGTATGGCAAAAGAATGAAGATCTTAAATCTTTCTCATTCGACGTTTAATTTTTGTATGTTAAGAGAGCTTCCTGAAACGCTCGTTCACTTGTCACTTGATGGTGTGAGAAGTCAGAATGGATCTTTGGTATTCATTGATGAGCTTTTAAGAGCTCTTCCCAAGTTTAAGCATTTAAAAGAGCTTATCTTTAACTCGAATAGTAGAATCACTGATGCTTCCATGGCTGAGATGGTGCTGATTGCTGAGGTGCATGGTATTACCAAGTTACATATAGCTTGTGATGCTATTACTGATGTTGGAGCTTCTAGCATTGCCATGATGCCGGAGATCACCGATTTGAACCTCAAGGGTAATGACATCGGGCCTAGTGGAGCTTTGAATATTTCTCTGATGGAAAAGGTCACCAAATTGCATCTCAGTGGTAATCATGTCGGAGATGTTGGTGCAAGTTGCATCTCTCAAATGCAGAATGTCACCGATTTAAGCCTTGCTGCCAATCAAATTACGGATGTTGGAGCGCATCATCTTTCTCGCATGCAAGCAGTCGTAAATTTGAACCTTGCTGCCAATCAAATCACCCCTGTTGGCGCAAGTCACCTTTCTCGGATGCAGAGGGTCGCAGATTTGAATCTGTCGGTCAATCAAATAACTGATATTGGGGCGGTTTATGTTTCTGGTATGCAAGGGGTGGTGTCCTTGGCGCTTGCTGAGAATCGAATCGGGGATTTTGGTGCGCGTGTGATTTCTCAAATGCAAGGAGTCAGCATTTTGAATCTTTCTAACAATCAAATCAGTGATGATGGGGCGGCTTCTCTTTTTGGAATGCAAGGCCTGACAGTCTTGTTGCTTCATGGAAATAACATCCAAAACCTTGAGCAAGTCGGGGCGTTTCCTTAGGTGTTTTCGGTGGCATGGGGGGGGGGATTTATATCATTGAAATTTGATTCGCATAGGTTAGACCAAGCGTTTGCTCAAAAGGTGGGATCCAGACAAAGGCAGACAAGCCTCGTTTTTTGTGCTAAGTTGTTAGGGCGCAGGATAGGTGATCGCTGGTTCTTTCGTGGTTACATGAAAGAGCGGGAGGAAAGTCCGGGCTCCGTAAAGCAAGGTACTGGTTAACGGCCAGGCACTTTTTTTGAGAAGAAAAGGTGACGGAAAGTGCAACAGAGAAAATACCGCCTGGGTCGTAAGATCTGGGTAAGGGTGAAATGGTGAGGTAAGAGCTTACCGCGTTTTTGGTGACAAAAATGGCATGGCAAACCCTACTTGGAGCAAGGCCAAATAGGAGAGTTTCGGATTCGCTTGATCTATACTTTCGGGTAAGGCCGCTTGAGATTTAAGGTAACTTAAATACTAGAGGAATGGTCACCTCCAATGATTTGGGCAGTTCTGGGTCGTTGAAGACAGAACCCGGCTTATCGTCCTGCGCTTTCTTTTGCATGTTCAGGTTAGGCATGGTATGAGCGATTCATTATGAAAACCTGGAGTATAGCTGATTCGTTGAAGTTGTATCATATCGAAAACTGGGGGGATCAGTACTTTAGTATTAATCCCGCAGGTCATTTGACGGTGCATCCCAAGGGTGCTGAGGGGCTTGGGGTCGATTTGAAGACCATTGTCGATGAAATTCGGAAAGAGGGGCTGAGGCTTCCTGTGTTGATCCGTTTTCAGGATCTCATCCGTCATCGTGTGGTGACGTTGAATGAGACTTTCCGTAAGGTCATTGCTGAGTTCGGCTACCAGGGGCATTATCAGGGGGTCTATCCGATCAAAGTAAATCAAATGAGAGAAGTGGTAGAAGAGATTATTGATGCAGGCAAGTGCTATAACTTCGGATTGGAAGCCGGGTCTAAAGCAGAGCTTGCGGCAGTGATTGCGATGAATACCAATTCTCGTGCCCTGATCATTTGTAATGGATACAAAGATTACAGCTTCATTAAGATGGCTTTGATGGGGCTGAAGCTGGGCAAGCGTGTTTTAATCGTGATTGAAAAACTTTCGGAGTTATATCAGGTGGTGAGTGTTGCTCAAGAGCTAGGGGTGAAGCCTTTTTTGGGAGTGCGTGCTCGGTTGAGTTCTAAGGGAAGTGGCAGATGGGAATCCAGTGGAGGAGAGGATGCTAAATTTGGGTTGACGACTTCTGAATTGTTGCATGCCATCTCTTTTTTGAAGGAGAAGGCATTGGAAAGTAGCTTTAAGTTATTGCATTTCCATATTGGATCTCAGGTAACGAATATTAAAATGATCAATGATGCAGTGAAAGAAGCAACCCGCATTTATGCAAAATTGATGAAAATGGGACTGGATCTTGAGTTCTTGGATGTCGGGGGGGGCTTGGGCGTTGATTACGATGGATCTCGTACGAGTTTTGAAAGTTCTACAAATTATTCGTTAACGGAGTATATTCGTGATGTCGTTTATTCTATTCAGGAGGTCTGTGCTTCCGAGAAGGTGCGTGAGCCCCATATTGTTTCAGAAAGTGGTCGTGCTTTAGTGGCTCATCATTCGGTGCTGATCGTCGACGTTATTGATCATATTGAAATGGGTGCTGCACCCGCGAATCTTGAAGAAACGGTGGATGAAAATGCCGTGGTGAAAGAAATGCGTTATTTGTCTCAGCAGTTTTCTGCTAAGAATTTATTGGAGCACTTTCATGATGCGTTGCAGCGAAAAGAAGAGGCTGTGAGCATGTTTAATTTGGGATTTTTGTCTTTGGAAGATCGAGCTAAGGTGGAGTCCCTTTTTTGGCAGATTTGTCGGGTTGTTTATAAAAATGCTAAGGGTTTGAAATATGTTCCGGATGAGATAGAGGCTTTGAGCAAGAGCCTTGCGGATCAGTACCTGTGTAATTTTTCTTTGTTTCAGTCAGTTCCTGATCATTGGGCTATTCAGCATTTGTTTCCCATTGTTCCGATTCATCGGCATGATGAAAAGCCGACTCGTGAAGCCATACTCGTAGATATCACTTGTGATTCTGATGGAAAAATTTGCAAGTTTATTGATTTAAGAGGTATCAAAGATACTTTGTCGTTGCATGCGTTGAAGCAGGAAGAATCTTATTACCTTGGCATTTTTTTAATGGGAGCCTATCAGGATATCATGGGAGATTTGCATAATCTCTTTGGTCGTGTCAACGAAGTTCATATTTTTTTAGACGAAACAGAGACTGGGGGATATTATATTGAAGAGGTCATTGAAGGTAATACGATTGGCAAGGTACTTTCTTGGATTCAGTACATTGCCAGTGATTTAGAAAAAAGGGTTAAGGAGCAAATTGATGCTCGTGTGAAAGAGGGTCAAATGAAGCCTCGTGAAGGGGTGGAGTTTCAAAAATTTTATGAGGATTTATTGAAAAGTTACACTTATGTAGATTTTAGGAAGTCAGAAGGAAATTGATGGAAGAGTTTTTAGTCAGACGCAAGGCTTTGATGCAGGCAAATCCAGGTGCTGCTTTTTTAATTCCTTCTCCGGTTTTGTCTATCCGCAATGGGGATGTGTACCATCTTTTTCGTCAGGACAGCGATTTGTATTACTTGACCGGTTTTCAGGAGGCTGAGTCTTGTGCTTTGTTGCTGGAGGGACGCTTGGTACTTTTTGTGATGCCGTCAGATCCTCTGAAGGAGCTTTGGGAGGGGAAGCGTTATGGTTTACAGGGGGCTCAAGCTATTTCTGGTGCTGACGCTGTTTATCCGATCACGGAATTGAGAACACGACTAGCGGAGCTTTTAAAAGATACACAGAGGCTTTATTACCGTTTAGGGCGGGATGCTTCTAGGGACCGTTGGGTCATTGCGGTGCTCCAGGAGATTCAGCAAAAAAAAGGGAGGCTTGCGGGTGGGCTTTTGCCTGTGATGGATCCCTCGTCGATTTTAGGAGAGATGCGATTGTTGAAAAGTCCTGGGGAGCTTGAGCTGATCAAAAAAGCCTGTAGTATTTCCGCGCGAGCTCATCGTTTGGTCATGGAAGAGGTGCGTTCAGGGATGGTTGAACGGGAGGTAGAGGCAAGGTTTGAATTTTTAGTCAAAAGTCAGGGTTGCTCAAGATTGGGTTATCCGACGATTGTTGCAGGTGGTAGTCGGGCTACTTGTTTGCATTACCATACCAATGATCAGATTTTAGAAGATGGAACCTGCCTTCTCGTGGATGCGGGGGGGGAGTTTGAGTATTATACGGCCGATATCACACGTACGTTTCCTGTAGGAAAAAATTTTAGTAAGGTTCAAGCAAAGTTGTACGACTTGGTTTTGGCAGCACAGAAGCAGGCCATTGGGATGGTTGCACCTGGAGTGCCAGTCAATGAGATTCATCAAAGGGCTTCTGAGGTCTTGATGCAGGGGGTACTTTCTTTAGACTTGTTGCCTGCTGAGCGAAGCGAGCTTGGATTGAAGGCGTTTTATCCTCATGCTACGAGTCATTGGTTAGGTTTGGATGTGCATGATGCTGGGATGTATACCCAGGAGGGGAGGCCTAGGTTGCTTGAAGCGGGGATGGTCCTTACGGTTGAACCGGGATTTTATACCCAGGATCAAGACACTTGGATTGCTGAGGCTTACCGGGGGATCGGAATTCGCATTGAGGATAATATTCACGTCACTTCTGAGGGGTGTGAGGTGCTTACGGTAGGGGTTCCTAAAGAGCGTGATGCAATCGAATCACTCCGCCATTAAATTAGGTCCTTTTACCCTGGATCATCCGTTTATTTTAGCTCCTATGGCAGGTATTACGCATAGTGTCTTCAGGCGTTTGATGCGACGGCATGGGAGTGCTATGGTGGTTTCAGAGCTGATTTCTGCTTGTGGTATTTTATATGGAAGTGCAAATACCCTGGATCTTTTGAAATTTCATGAAGAAGAGCGATGTTTAGGATTTCAGATCTTTGGTCATGATACTGAGGCGCTCTGTAGCGCTGCGCAGCACTTAGAGCGCTTGGGTGTCGATTTTGTAGATTTGAACTTGGGTTGTCCTGTGGGCAAGGTGGTACAGAAAGGAGCAGGTGCCGCTATGTGCCGGGATCTTCTTGGTCTGAGAAAGACGCTTGAGTGTTTGGTTCGGTCGGTTCGCATTCCTGTGAGCATTAAGATTCGAACGGGTTGGGATGCTCATTCTCGTAATGCGTTGGAGGTGGTTCGGGTGGCATCGGATGCAGGGGTGAGTTGGGTTGCGATTCATGGGCGTACCCGTGCTCAAGGATACCAGGGGCGTGCTGATTGGGAATTTATAGGAAATGTGAAGGCCAAAAGTTCTCTTCCTATTCTTGGTAATGGAGACTTGATGACAGCACAGTCTGCTTGGGAGGCCTACCATACGTATCAGGTGGATGGGGTACTGATTGGACGCGCTGCTTTAAAAAATCCTTTTATTTTTGAGCAGGCTTTTTCGCTGGGGCGTGGCGATCCGGTAGAGCCGGTGCACGCAGAAAGGTACCTGGATCTTTTAAGAGAGTTACGTGCTTTGCTGGAGCAGGAGCCGCAACGGCGTTCGATGCTTTACGCAAGGAAGTTTTTAGCCTGGTTTGCTTCGGGATTTCCAGGTTGTCATGGATTTAGAACGCAGGTTTTTTCTATTTTATCTGCTGAAGATCTGTGGGAGGAGTCCTTTCGTTTTTTTGGATCACAGGTTTTAAGAGACGATTCTTTTGATCCGTCTTTTCTAGCCGGTGGGCATGGATGAAAAAGAAGGCGCATGCTGCATAAAAATCTTATTTCTTCATTGTTTTAAAAAGTGTATATTCCATCTTAGATTTTTTAAATTTTGAATAAAATTACCTTGGTGCGCAACCGCCTTGGTTTTTTGTTTTTAAAGGGTGCTATTTTGAGAATTGGTGTCTTTGACTCAGGAATTGGTGGAATGACAGTTCTTGAGCATTTGAAAAAAAAGTTTGCTCGGGCGTCTTTTGTCTATTTAGGAGACACGGCTCATTTGCCTTATGGCAATAAAACCAGCTTACAGGTGGAGCGTTTTGCTTTAGATGGTCTTCAAAGGCTGAAAGAAAAAGAAATTCAAGCGTTGGTCGTTGCTTGTCATACCATTTCAAGTTGTGCGTTGCCTGCGATTCGGCAATTCATGGATCCGATTCCCGTCATTGGAATGCTTGAGCCTGCAGTGAAGACGGTTTTTCATGTTTTGCAGACTCTTCCTGAAGGTCGATGTATTCGGATTTTGGTGCTCGCAACTGAAGCGACGGTACGCAGTCATGTCTATCGGCATGCTTTGGAAACGATGATGCCTGAACGCTACCGTGTGATTGAGCAGGACTGTCCTGCTTTGGCTTCGATGATTGAGCGCGGCTGGGAGGGGCATCCTTTGCTGGAGGAGGCAATTTTTCGGTATGTAGCCCCGCATGTTTCTTTAGCGCCTGAAGAGGTAGGCATTGCTCTTTTGGCCTGTACTCATTACCCTTGGGCAAGGCAGGTTTTTGAGCGTGCTTTACCCGGTTGGATGGTGGTGGATGCGGCTCAGCAGACTGCGTCTTTTTTGGAGGAAAGTGCCTTGATGGCGAACGGACTTTGGACAAAAAAACCGGATATTGAGTGGATGTTCACCGGTGCTCATGTGTTGACAGAGTTTACGAGAGGTTTGATGGGTCAGTTGGAGGGGCGTTCGTGAGAGCGAAGGTTCATTTGTGCTGCCATGAGCCCAGCTAAGTATCCGTCCTCGTAGTGAAAAAAGACGTCTTGGGCAAGTTTTGGAAAATCGTGACCACTGAGAATATCCTCTGCCGTGATTTCTGGAATACGTTCTTGAGCTAAATGAAAGAGTTTTTTTTGCTGGTGGTCAATTAATTTTTGAATGACCTCCATTTTGGCAGAGAAAATTTCCTGAGGGCTTTTTTTTGAGTTCTCAGAAGTTCTGCGTAACGCTCGCCTTTTTTTACCGGCTTCGTACCTTCTTTGATCCTCTTGGGTTTGAGGGATGAGTGGAGGAACAGGTGTAGGGCGTTTATTTTCATCGAGTGCAACAAAAGTAGTGTAAGCTGTTGCTTTGTGCTCTAGGGTGCCTGAGAGTGGATCTTCGGACTCAATGCGTACTCCTATTTCCATGGAGGTGCGAGAGACAAAATTGACACGTGCATGCAGGTAAACGAATGCGCCTAATGGGATGGGGCCTAAAAAGTGCATGGAATCCATAGAGGCTGTAACGACAGCTTTTCTGGAATGTCGGGCAGCGACTATGGTGGCGATGATGTCGACCCAACTCATGAGGGTGCCGCCGAAGATGGTTCCCATGGCGTTTGTGTTGGGCGGTAGGACTAACTGGGACATTGTGACTGAAGAGGCGGCGGGAGTTTTTTCCTGAATTTCATCCATAGCGAGCTTTCCTATAGGAAACTCTTATACTCTATTCTGAGCGATTTGGGTAGTTAAGGAGTAAAAAAACCTGTGTTCTTGAATATTAAGCTTGCCGTAGGGAAAATCTCGTTCGTATACTGGTGGGGGTTGAAGGAGGAGGATGGAAGTTTTGAAGGAAGAGCCAGAGGGTTCGGCATTGGTCCATTCGCTTGTTTCTTTAACGGGGTTGCCCGAGGTTTTGGTAGTGTCAGAATTGGAGGAGCTTTTTGAAAGAACGGGGTATGCTCCTGAGCGGATCAAGCTGGAACAATTGAGGGAGGCTTTACTTGTTTATTTGGAGGAGGTGCATGCTTCGTTCGTGGATACCAAGGGGTGAGTGCCGTTTTTGAATTTCATTCAGATGCGTGGCGGGTTTCGTGTATAATGGCGGCCAGATTGAGAGGTTTCAATGGTAGGTTCAGAGGGGTTGCGTGCTCCATCCAGTTTAGTTTCATCGGGGTATTTCCATGCTCCCGAGTCCAATTATATTCCTAATCCTATTGTTGTCGAGCAGACGCCTCGTGGTGAGAGGCAGTACGATATTTATTCCAGGTTGCTCTTAGATCGGATTGTTTTTTTGGGTACAGAAATCAATGATACCGTGGCGAATCTTTTGGTTGCTCAGCTTCTTTTTTTAGAGTCTTCAGATCCTGATAAAGATATCCATCTTTACATCAATTCGCCGGGGGGCTCGGTTTATGCGGGTCTTGGTATTTATGATGTGATGCAGTTTATCAAACCCGATATTTGTACTTATTGTATTGGTATGGCTGCGAGTATGGGGGCATTGCTGCTTTGTGCAGGAGCTAAGAAGAAAAGATTTAGTTTACCTCATAGTAGAATTATGATTCATCAGCCTTTGGGTGGAGCAAGGGGTCAAGCGTCAGATATTGAGATTCAGGCTAAGGAGATTTTGTTTTTAAAAGACCGTTTGAATCATATTCTAGCAGAGCATACCGGAAAAAGTATTGATCAAATTCGTAAAGATACGGATCGGGATAATTATCTGTCGGCGCAAGAAGCAGTAAAATACGGTCTTATTGATCAAGTCGTGGAAAAAAAGGTGACAGTGTGAAGTCCAGGCTTGAGCTTGGGTGAGGAGTTAAAATGGACGGTAAAAAAGGTGATAGCTTTAATAATCTTTGCTGCTCTTTTTGTGGAAAAAATCAACGAGAAGTTAAGAAACTGATTGCTGGTCCTACGGTTTATATTTGTGATGAGTGTATTGAGCTTTGTAATGATATCATTGCCGAGGAAGGACAAAAAGAAGCTCCCGTTAGGTCTCCTCAATCCATTCCTAAGCCTGCTGAAATTAAGGCTATTTTAGATCAGTATGTGATTGGCCAGGATCGAGCTAAGCGTATCTTGTCAGTGGCAGTTTACAATCACTATAAAAGAATTCATCACAGAGCAGATAAAAAAACTAAGGATTCTCGAGATGCTGTTGAGTTGCAAAAAAGCAATATCTTGCTCATTGGCCCTACGGGTTCTGGGAAGACCTTGCTTGCTCAGACATTAGCTAGATTCTTGAATGTGCCTTTTGCGATTGCGGATGCAACTACATTGACAGAAGCGGGGTACGTGGGAGAAGACGTTGAGAATATTATTCTGAATTTACTTCAAAGCTGCGATAACAATATAGAAAAAGCCCAGAGGGGTATTGTCTATATTGATGAAGTCGACAAGATATCGCGCAAGAGCGAAAATCCTTCCATTACCAGGGATGTGAGCGGAGAAGGGGTGCAGCAAGCTTTATTGAAGATCATAGAAGGAACAGTGGCTAATGTTCCGCCTAAAGGGGGACGTAAGCATCCTCAGCAAGAATTTGTTCACGTAGATACCTCCAATATTCTTTTTATTGTTGGGGGAGCTTTTGTGGGTATTGACCGCATTATTGGAATGCGAAAAGGCAAGAGAAGTTTAGGATTACAAGCGAATATTCAGTCTAAGATCCAAGAAAGTTCTTCTGCGTTGATCTCGCAGGTGGAGCCTGAGGACTTGATCAAATTTGGATTGATTCCCGAGTTTATTGGACGACTTCCTGTGGTTGCAACTTTGGAGGAGCTTGATAAAACAGCGCTTGTTGAGGTATTGACGAAACCTCGTAATGCCTTAACCAAGCAGTACACGAAACTGTTTGAATACGATGACGTGGCTTTAGAGTTTGAAAGTGGAGCGTTAGAAGCTATTGCAGAAGAAGCCATCAAGAGAAATACCGGAGCTCGTGGATTGCGTGCGATTTTAGAGCAATCTATGCTTGAGGTGATGTATGATTTACCTGCCAATAGCAGTATTAAAAAATGTGTTGTGACGAAGAATGTGATTCTGAAGGGCGAACGGCCTGTCATGCTTTTAGCGGATGGTTCGGAGATTTCGTCTGATGAGAAAACGGATTCACAGAAAAAAGCTGAGAGCGCTTAGCGCTTTTTCGTTTAAGAAGTACTCAAGAAAGGACGCTGATGAGCGCAAGCAAGTACGATCCGCGGAGTGATTTTCGTCGTGAATCTCGAAGTCGTTATCACCGGGTGAAGGTGCCTGTGTTGCCTTTGAGGAATGTGATTATTTTTCCGCACATGGTTGTGCCGCTTTTTGTTGGTCGTGAAAAATCGATCAACGCATTAGAAGAGTGCGTGAGTCAAAAAACCGATCTTTTCTTGGTGGCGCAAAGACAGGCAACAACGGTGATGCCGGGGGAAGAAGATATCTTCCAGGTGGGAACGATTGGGACGATTTTACAGATTCTCAGACTTCCTGACAATACGGTGAAAGTTCTCATTGAAGGCAAAAAAAGAGGTCGTATTGTTGAGTACTACGAAAACGATCGATTAATCGAGGCTGAAGTGGAAGGCATTGAGGATTCAGCTGAATTTAGTTTAGAAGTGGATGCGTTGATCCGTTCTTTGAAATCTACTTTTGAGAATTATATCAGGCTGAATAAAAGAATTTCTCCTGAAATGCTCATGAGTGTGAATGCGCTTGAGGAGCCTTCTAGGCTTGCGGACTTAATTGTGGCACATTTGAATTTGAAGTTTGAAGACAAGCAAGAAATGCTTGAAACAGAGGACCCTTCGAAACGCTTAGAAAAATTACTCCATTTGATGCAGGGAGAAATTGAGATTTTACAGGTAGAGCGTCGGATTCGCACCCGCGTCAAAAAGCAGATGGAGCGTTCTCAAAAAGAGTACTACCTCAACGAGCAGATGCAGGCTATTCAAAAAGAGCTCGGAGAAAAAGACGAATTTAAGGCGGAATTGAATGCCATTGAGAAACAAATTCGATCGAAGTTAATTAGCAAAGAAGCGAAAGACAAGGCAACGCGTGAGTTGAAAAAATTGAGAATGATGTCGCCTATGTCAGCTGAGGCCACGGTCGTTCGAAATTATATTGATTGGCTGATTTATTTGCCTTGGTCTGAATACACGCAGGATCGCAATGACCTTCAGATAGCAGGGTCTGTTTTAGACGAAGATCATTATGGTCTTCAAGAGGTGAAAGAAAGGATTTTAGAGTACCTTGCAGTACGGGTGCTCACGCAGCATTCTAAAGGTCAGATTCTTTGTTTTGCAGGTCCTCCGGGGGTAGGTAAGACTTCACTTGCAAAATCCATTGCTAAATCACTGAATAAGAAATTTGTGCGTTGTTCTTTGGGTGGGGTTCGAGATGAGGCAGAGATTCGTGGTCATCGAAGGACCTATGTGGGGGCTTTGCCTGGAAAAATCATTCAATCATTAAAAAAAGCAGGCTCTTCCAATCCTGTTTTTTTGCTCGATGAAGTCGATAAAATGAGTACCGATTTTCGGGGGGATCCTTCATCCGCTTTGCTTGAGGTTTTAGATCCTGAGCAAAATGTCGCTTTTGGAGATCACTATTTAGAAGTAGATTACGATCTTTCTCGAGTGATGTTTATTTTAACAGCAAATTCTCTTTACAATATTCCTAAGCCGCTTTTAGATCGAATGGAAGTGATCACCATCTCAGGATATACGGAGGTTGAAAAGAATAATATTGTTCAGAAATACCTTATTTCTAAGCAGATGGAAGCCCATGGATTGAGTCCAGGAGATATCAAAATTGCAGATTCTGCGATTCGTGGCTTAATTAGAAATTATACCCGTGAAGCAGGGGTGAGAAATTTAGAACGTATGGTGGCAACACTTTGTCGTAAAGTGGCCAAGCAAATGGTCGATCGAAAAACAGAGTCTAAATCTCAGACAAAGGTGAAGAAATCTACGGGTGTGATTCAGATTCAAGATTCAGATTTAGAGGAAATGCTCGGTCCTGCACGTTACACCGTGAACAAGGTAGAAGAACAAAATGAGATTGGATTGACCAATGGTTTGGCTTACACGGAATCAGGTGGGGATCTTTTACAGATTGAAGTGAGTGTGGTCCAAGGCAAAGGTCAGGTAAAAATCACAGGTAAGTTGGGAGAGGTGATGCAGGAATCTGCTGCAACAGCGATGAGTTACGTGCGTTCACGGGCTTTCTTGCTTGGGTTAGATAAGGATTTTTACCAGAATATCGATATTCACCTTCACGTTCCGGAGGGGGCGGTGCCTAAAGATGGTCCTTCTGCAGGGATCACGATGGCAACTGCGATTACGAGTGCCTTAGCGAAAATTCCAGTCAAACGGGATGTTGCCATGACGGGGGAGATCACCCTTCGGGGAAGGGTGCTTCCTATCGGTGGGTTAAAAGAGAAATTGCTTGCAGCAAAAATCGGAAATATCAAAACGGTGTTGATTCCTAAGGGAAATGTGCCTGATTTAAAGAAGGTGCCTACAGAAATCTTGGAGGGCCTTAAGATTGTACCGGTTGAGCATGCGGATGAAGCACTGAGGTTGGCCTTGGATTTGAAAGATCCTGCAACGTTTTTAGTGCATCAGGATGATCAGAATCGGCTCGGCGTTTCTGAATTGCCGCGTGAAGAGGTCGTGGGAGGAAAATCTAAGTCTGTTCAGCACTGACTGGGGAGAATTTTCTTGACCTGGTAGCTTAGGTGGACTAGCCTGATGCGTCTGATCACTAGAAGATGGAGTTGCCTTTGGGGGCCTTCGATTTTCTGAGTGTTATCTAATGAGTTTACGTATCAGGAAAGGAAGTTCATGCCCACCATCAATCAGCTGATTCGCAAGGGCCGTTCCAATAGGGTTTGGAAAACGAAGTCTCCCGCTTTGCAGCGTTGTCCTCAGAGGCGAGGGTTTTGTACACGTGTTTACACGAATACCCCTAAAAAGCCTAATTCTGCCATTCGAAAAGTTTGTCGTGTTCGTTTGACCAATAAGTATGAGGTGACCTCGTACATTCCTGGGATCGGACATAATTTGCAAGAGCACTCTATCGTATTGATTCGCGGAGGTCGTGTGAAGGATCTACCGGGAGTGAGGTACCACACGATTCGTGGAACCTTGGATGCTCAAGGGGTTGCCAATCGTAAGCAGGGACGCTCTAAATACGGGACTAAAAAGGTCGCGGCTGCGGCTACTGCCAAGTAGAAAAAAGGATTTAATCGAATGGGTAGAAAAACATTTATTCGCAAACGTGAGATTCTTCCTGACCCCAAATTTAATGATGTGGTCGTTGCTAAGTTTATTAGTAGTCTTCTGAAAGAGGGCAAGAAATCTATTGCTGAGTCGATCTTCTATGGTTGTGTCGATGTGATACAGACTCGTACGGGAGATGATGGTTTGAAGCTTTTTAAAAAGGCGCTAGAAAATGTCAAGCCCCTTTTAGAGGTGAAGTCTCGTCGTGTAGGTGGAGCCACTTATCAGGTTCCTGTGGAAGTGAAGCCTGCGCGTCGTCAATCTTTGGCTTCTCGTTGGTTAATTGAGTGTGCGCGAACACGTCCTGAGCATTCGATGGCGGAGCGCTTGGCTGCGGAGATGATCGATGCTTCCAATGGTCGTGGAGGTGCGATGAAGAAGCGAGAAGATGTGCATAAAATGGCTGAAGCGAATAAGGCCTTTGCTCATTACCGTTGGTAGGTGCATTTTTCCTTGTGTTTTAGGGACTTTCCATGAGTGAAGTTCTTAAAAAAATTCGCAATATTGGCATCATGGCGCATATTGATGCCGGAAAAACGACGACCACTGAACGCATTCTTTATTATACAGGCAAGACGCATAAGCTAGGAGAGGTTCATGAGGGCACTGCTGTCATGGATTGGATGCCTCAGGAGCAGGAGAGGGGGATTACGATTACCTCAGCTGCTACCAGTTGTTTTTGGCGTGATCATCATATTCAGATCATAGATACCCCGGGACATGTAGATTTTACGATTGAGGTGGAGCGATCTTTACGCGTTTTAGATGGTGCAGTGGCGATTTTCTGTGCTGTGGGGGGAGTGGAGCCACAGTCTGAGACGGTGTGGAGGCAGGCGGACAAATACCGAGTGCCTCGGATAGCATTCGTGAACAAAATGGACCGGGTAGGAGCAAACTTTTTTGATTTGCTCACGCAGATGCACCAGAAATTGCGAGCCAATGCTGTGGCCATTCAGATTCCTTGGATCGAAGAAGGTTTTTGTGGGGTTGTCGATTTAATTGAGATGGATGCTATTTTGTGGCGTTCTCAGGATTTGGGGGCTGGATGGGAGAGGGTTCCTATTCCCGAGTCTTTAAAAGAGCAAGCGAATCAGTTTCGAGAGCGACTTTTAGAGACTGTGGCGGATCATGACGAAGCCTGCATGGATCTTTACTTATCAGGAGGGCTTTTTGAGCCAGAGGATATCCGTCGTGCGCTTCGTAAAGCCTGTTTGAAGATGGAAGTTGTTCCGGTGCTTTGTGGGGCGAGTTTTAAGAATATAGGAGTTCAGCCGATGCTGGACGCGATTTTAGATTACCTTCCCTGTCCATTAGATCTTCCTGCGGTAGAAGGAAGAGACCCTCAGGATTTGAATCAGGTTTTAGTGCGTAAGGCGGATATTTGTGAGCCGTTTTCTGCATTTGCATTTAAAGTCATGAATGATCCTTTTGTCGGGCAGCTCACGTATTTTCGGGTTTACTCGGGTCAAGCAATGTCTGCTTCTATGATTTACAACGCTTCTCAAGGCAAACGTGAGCGGTTAGGCAGACTTTTGAGCATGCATGCGAATAAAAGGGAAGACCGAGACAGTGTTTCTGCGGGTGAAATTGTAGCAGCGGTGGGACTTCGGTTTACTAGTACCGGAGATACCTTGTGCGATGAGCGTGCACCTATTTTATTTGAGAAGATGGAATTTCCTGAGCCAGTGATTTCTGTTTCTATTGAGCCTCAGACACAAGCGGATCAAGAAAAGTTAGGCAAAGCTTTAGAGCGTTTTGCAGTGGAAGATCCTTCTTTGAGGATTCATTTTCATGAGGATACCGGTCAGACATTAGTGAGTGGGATGGGTGAGTTACATCTTGAGATCATTTTGGATCGGATGCGCCGTGAATTCAAAGTGGAAGGTCATGTCGGAAAACCTCAGGTTTCTTATAAAGAGGCCATGAGTACTGCTTCAGAAGGGGAGGGGAAGTTTATCCGGCAAACCGCAGGCAAGCACCATTATGGTCATTGTATCGTTCGCTTGGAGCCTTGGGCAGATGCTCCTACTGGGACAGACTATGTTTTTTCCAATATCGCTCCTACTGAACAAATTCCTAAGATGTTTGTGCCTGCTATTGAGCAAAGTTTGAAAGAGTCGATGCTTGCGGGAGTGATTGCCGGTTATCCCATGCTAGGAATTCGTGCGACTTTGTTGGGGGGATCGTTCCATGAGACAGATGCTACTGAGGCTGCTTATAAAATGGCAGCAAGCATGGCGTTTCGGGATGCGGTTCTCAAGGGAAGTCCTCAGCTTCTTGAACCTATGATGGCTTGTGAAATAGTCTGTCCTGAGGAATGTCTAGGCTCGGTGATGGGGGATTTAAATTTTCGCCGGGGCAAGGTTTTGGATATTTCTATGCGTCAGCACCTTCAGGTGATTGAGGCTTTAGTGCCTATGTCAGCGATGTTTGGTTATGCGACTGATTTGCGTTCTTGTTCCCAAGGAAGAGCGACGTATTCTATGGTCTTTTCCCATTACGAGCCTGTTTCAGAGGCGATGTCTCATCAAATTCGAGTGCAAGCGGGTGTGATTGTGGAGTAGGGTTACGAGTTTAATCTGAGTGACAACGAAGGTGTGCTGTTCTTTTGCATGGGAGGGGTTCACCAGTCTGATTTTCAAAGTTTGGTTTTTTTGCATCAGTTCATTTAACTGAGCTTTCCCGGTAGGTCCAATGGAATTGGCAGTAATATTCAATTTTTTTAGTTGGGTAAGGTGAGCTACTCCAGCATCCTCAATGAGATTTTCACTAATATCCAAGATGGTGAGTTTTTGGAGTTTGGCGATATGAGCTGCCACCTGATAAGTAATTTTATTGTAGCTGAGATTTAAGCTTGTGAGCGATGACATATGAGCGAGTCAGGTCCTATTTCATTCCGCGTAAGTGAGATTCAGTATTGTGAGCTGTGAAATTTGAGAAATGTGAAAAGCAGCGGTATGTTCTATTTTATTTCGGCTAAAATTCAGATTTGTGACTAAGGGCATTTTAGCGATTTCAGCAGCACCAGAATCACCAATATCATTGATGTTTAGATCTAAAATTGTGATCCACGGAATTTGAGAAATTTCATAAGTAGAGGTACCGTTAGCCTGGATATTATTGCAGCTAAGATTCAAGCTTGTGAGCCACAACATTTTAGAAATAGAATCCGCACCAATATCCCCGATTTTATTTTTGTTAAGATTTAAATCTCTAAGGTTGGTTAGTTGAGAGATTATGGTTATCGTAGAGTTTTTGATGCCTATGCAGTCAAAGTAAAGTTCTAGTTTTTTTAAGTTTTTAAATATTAAGATAGTATTTGCAGAATTATCATTAAAAATGGAATTATAAGAAAGAATCAATAATTGTTCAAGGGTTGTGGAAATTTCATTTAATAAGAAATGACCAAGATTTGAAAAATGAATACTTAATATTTTGATGTATCTATAATAACCTTTTTTGATATTTAAGTAAACTTCACAAATTGTTTCTTTTGCAAGATTTAGTGATCGTTTTGAGCAGAAACGGGGTGCGACTTCGTGAATTTCAACGCGTTTTTTTTCACTAGCATGAAGTTTACAATCTCACTTGATGATAAAAAGCTAAGAATGGTATAAGTATTAAAACAAAGCAAATTGTAATTATCTCCAGTATAGATCTGCGCTAAGTGCTCTTCTGGATTCATTTGCGAGGTCTTTTCTGGAGCTTTCTTCGGGCAATTTTCTAGGGTTTGAGCTGGGAGCTCTTCTAGGTGGGTTGGGGGATTTTTTGGAATTTGTTTCGATTTTTTTTTTGTTCTTTTCTTGCTTCATTCATTTTCTTGGTTGCGCAACCTATAGTCGAGGAAAGAAGAAAAATGATTTTAGTGTCTTTTTAAATGTCATATAAAAATGAGGGTGCTCCTTGACCATAATTTTTTTATTATTTTGAAAGTAGAAATCACGAATCTATTCCAATCATAAAGTTCTTTTATTGTTGTTTGTCTACTGAATAGATTTATTTTATGCAGGAACTGCCTGAGTATAGCTGGCTTGAGCTCTTCACTGGATATCAGAATTGAGGTAGAGATCGTGGTAGAATTTAGGACTAGGGGCGGGTTGTTTGTTTCCCGAGGTTAAATTTAAGGGGGAGTATCATGTTAAGTGCATGAAATAACTCAAAGAGTCTGTTTGTCTAATAAACAGACTCAACTATTTATATGAAGTTTGGCTTTGTAATTAGTATCAACGGGTGCTTTTAGATTGATTCGAAAATCTGAAGAGCCTGAAAGTATCTCTCGATCTCACTTTTAGAAGACCCCCGACGAAAAGTGACCAAGTATTTGAGAAGCTATTTTATTATAATGAGTTAGCGACATGTTCATGTGTCAACAAAATAAACAGAATCACGCTTTTCTTAAATCAACGAATTAGCTATTGTAAATTTAATAAAATTAAGTAAGAGTTCATTTGCGAAACTAGTGCACTTACAATAGGCTCAGTCATCTTCGATGAAATTTACGTTGACTATCAAGCATACTCAAAATTTGCTTATCTATATCATAATTGCAGAAATTTTCACTGAGATTCAAGGAGGTAAGACTCAGGATAGTCGAAATGTGCTTAGCGCCCAAGTTTCCGATTTGATTGGAACTGAGATCCAAATAGGTGAGACCCGTCAAACTTGCAATTTGCTGAGCGCCCGAATCTCTGATTTTATTGTCGAATAGATTTAAGAAGGTAAGACCCGTCAAACTCACAAGGTGCTTCGCTCCTGCGGATCCGATTTGATTCTCGGAGAGATTTAAGGAGGTAAGACCTGTCAAATTGGCAAGGTGCTGAGCTCCTATAGCTCCAATTTGATTCTCGGAGAGATTTAACAAGGTAAGAGCTGTCAACCTAGCAAGGTGCTGAACTCCTGCATCCCTGATTTGATTGTTGCGAAGATTCAAGGAGGTAAGGCCTGGCATATTCCAAGTGTGTTGTTCCAACGCAGTTCCGATTTGATTCCCGGAGAGATCCAAGGTTCTCAGACCCTGTATAGTCGAAATGCTCGCTGTTCCTTCATCTGCAATTTGATTGGAACTGAGCTCCAAGGAGGTCAGACCCTGCATAGTCGAAATGCTAGCTGCTCCCGAATCTCCGATTTGATTCCCGGAGAGATTTAAGGAGCTCAGATTCTGCATAGTTGAAATGCAAGCTGCTCCCGAATCTCCGATTTGATTCCCTGAGAGATTTAAGGAGGTCAGACTCGGCATGGTTGAAATATGAAAAGCTCCTGCAGCTCCGATGAAATTGTGGCAGAGATCTAAGGAGGTAAGGCTTGGTATGCTTGAAATGTGAAAAGCCCCCCAATCGTCAATTTGATTCGCAGAGAGAGCTAAAGAGGTAAGACCCTGCATGCTTGAAATATGACGAGCTCCCAGATCTCCGATTTGATTGCAATTGAGATTTAAGGAGATGAGATTCTGCATAGTCGAAATGCTCTCTGCTCCCGAATCTCCGATTTGATTTCCGAAAAAATTCAAAGAGGTCAGGCTTGGCATAGTCGAAATGCTCTCTGCTCCCGAATCTCCGATGCAATTGTAGCGAAGATCTAAGTAGGTAAGGTTCCGCATGTTTGAAATGTGAACAGCCCCCGGGTCTCCGATTTGATTGGATCTGAGATCTAAGGAGGTGAGATCTTGCATAGTCGAAATGCTAGCTGCTCCCACCTCTCCGATTTGATTTACGGAGAGATCCAAAGAGGTAAGGCCTTTCATGCTTGAAATGTGAAGAGCTCCTGGGTCTCCGATTTGATTCCTGGAGAGATTTAAAGAGGTAAGGCCTTTCATACTTGAAATGTGAAGAGCTCCCGGATCTCCGATTTGATTCCTGGAGAGATTCAAAGAGCTAAGACCTTGCATAGTCGCAATGTGCTGAGTGCCTATATCTTTGATGAAATTGTAGCTGAGATCCAAGCAGTCAAGACCCTGAATTTGAGCAATACTAGCAGCTTCAGCTTCTCCGATTCTCATGGATTTGAGATTCAACTCTGTCATTTCTTGTAGGGGAGAACTGAAGCCTTCCTTATTATCTTTGATTTCATAGGATTGGAGATTCAAATTTTTGATTCCCTTCATTCTAGAAAGCTGAAGCGTCCCTGCCTCTCCTATTTGATTGCAGCTGAGATTCAAGTTTTCAATCCCATGCATTGCGGAAATGCTTTGGGCTCCATCACAGCTGATGCCATTGTCAGCAAGATCTAGGTTTCTGATTCCTTGCATGTGAGAGATGTGATTTGCTCCAGCATCTCCGACGCTATTGGATGAGAGATTCAAGCTGGTGATTGACTGCATTTGAGAAATATAAGCTGCGCCATTTTCTGTGATTTCATTGTCAGCAAGATTCAGGTTTGTAATTTCTTTCATAAAACGAATGTGATTTGCTCCAGCATCTTTTATTTGATTGGAGCCCAAGTTTAAGTTGGTAATACCATGCATTTGAGCAATGTGAGCGGCTCCAACAGGTCCGATTTGATTGAAACTGAGATCCAGTTCTGTGATCTTTCGCATTTGTAAAATATAGGATAATTCTGAGCTCGTGAGTTGGTTGTGCTTGAGACTCAATCGTCTCATGTCTAAGCATTGGACAAGTGTTGAATCTTCAAGAGCACCAATTTGGTTATTGCTGAGATCTAAATCTTCAAGCCCCTGAATGCTAACGATTTGTCTAAATCCTTTTGCTGTGATTTGATTATTCGATAGATTGAGGATTTTTAGATCCTGAATTTGAGCAATTACAGACATTGAACAGTCGTCCATATGCTGATTTTGGAGAGTTAAGATTTTTAGGTCATTGAAATAGGGAGTATCTTCTAGGAAATGACTGCTTGTGAGGATGTTTTCCTCAAGATCTGTGACAGAGTTCAGTGATAATTCCTCAAGATCTGAAGATAGCATTCTGAATAAATCAGGATGAATTTTTGAGTGCGAAATTTCTAATTTTTTTATCTTTTGAAGATCGTTTCTTTGCAAAATTTCCAATCGCTCAGTTGTGATGATCTCTTCAGAAATCTTAAGTGTCGAAAGACATGAACTGGGTATAATTTCAGTATCGTGATGCATGGCAATGGCCAAAGAAGAAGAGTAAAAAAAGACGGTTATCCAAAAAAAGGTAAATTTTTTCATAGAATATATTTTTAAAAAAGATTTTTTTAATGAATTGGACATTGGAATGGCTCGAAAAACTTTCCAAGAAAAATACGAAAATTTTGAATCAACAAAGCCATTTGGGGGGTTTTCCATAACATCGATTACAAATGAGGCGATTACAATTAAAAAGATAGATACAAATGAACTAATTTTTTTCATTTGAAGTCAGTTTTTTTAATGGTTCATTTGAAAGCCACTACTTGGGAATTTTACGAATCATGGCACATGGTAGCAGACTTTCTGTGTTCGAGCAATGTGAGATATTTTCTCTCGTTGAAGAGTCTCAGAGAGTTTGGAATTGACTTGTAGCTGCAAGTCTCAGGGAAGGATCAAGGCGATGGCCAGGGGTTACGCATATGACTTGGAGGGCAGATCAGTGCTATTCGAGATGATTCGCATAGCAGGCAAGTTTGTGTGATAATTTCCTGGAAAAAGGAATTGCCATCATGGAAGACGCAGCAAAAACGACGTTAATGGTTCATTTATCCAGGTTAGAAGATCCCTGAACTGGCTGGAACACTAGGCATAAATTTATTGAGGTCCTTTTTATCGCGGTATGCGCGGTGATCAGTGGGTGTGAATGCTGGAACGAGACAGAAGATTACGGCCAAGCTAAAGAGCAATGGCTCAGAGGTTTTTTAGATCGCGGTATTCCTTCTCATGACACGTTGAGAAGGCTTTTTTAGATTTTGAGCTCTTTCAAAGAGTTTTTATCGATTGGACTCAGGAAGTAAAAGAAAGTCTCGGTATCAAAAAAGATCAGATTTGCGTA
>Ga0208867_1000051_pt1 | contig 41813 bp, 40 predicted proteins | sample CryBogCBE05Oct08_FD_185505 | JGI IMG/M metagenome (GOLD analysis project Ga0208867, IMG submission 185505) | Freshwater microbial communities from Crystal Bog, Wisconsin, USA - CBE05Oct08 (SPAdes) (version 2) | ecosystem: Environmental > Aquatic > Freshwater > Lake | place: Crystal Bog... | reverse complement strand
ATTTCTCAAATGCAAGGTCTTACCACCTTAAAACTCGGAGGTACTTTTTTTACTCGCAACAAAATAGGCGAAGCCGGAGCAGCTCATATTTCTCGTATGCAGGGTCTTACCACCTTGGATCTCAGTTTGAATTACATTAAAGACGAGGGTGCTCTCCACCTTTCTTCTCTACGGGGTCTTTCCTCCTTGGATCTCAAATCCAATCAAATCACAGATGCCGGGGCTCTCCACCTTTCTTCTCTGAGGGGTCTTACCACCTTGGATCTCAAATCCAATCAAATCACAGATGCCGGGGCTCTCCACCTTTCTTCTCTGAGGGGTCTTACCACCTTGGATCTCAAATCCAATCAAATCACAGATGCCGGGGCTCTCCACCTTTCTTCTCTGAGGGGTCTTTCCTCCTTGGATCTAGGATGGAATTCCATCACAGATGCCGGGGCTCTCCACCTTTCTTCTTTGAGGAGTCTTTCCTCCTTGAATCTACACAACAATCAAATCACAGATGCCGGGGCTCTCCACCTTTCTTCTTTGAGGGGTCTTTCCTCCTTGTTTCTATTCGACAATCAAATCACAGATGCCGGGGCTCTCCACCTTTCTTCTCTGCGGGGTCTTTCCTCCTTGGCTCTCAGCAACTATTTCGGCGGAAACAATCAAATCACAGATGCCGGGGCTCTCCACCTTTCTTCTCTGAGGGGTCTTTCCTCCTTGGATCTCAGATCCAATCAAATCACAGATGCCGGGGCTCTCCACCTTTCTTCTCTGAGGGGTCTTTCCTCCTTGGTTCTAGAATGGAATTCCATCACAGATGCCGGGGCTCTCCACCTTTCTTCTCTACATCTTTCAGCTTTACGGATCTAACAAATTAGATCAAATTAGTTGATTTTTTATCGCAAAAAAAAATAGTGAAATTTGAGTTTTATTTTTGCAATGCTTTCGTAAAAAGTGTTTCTGCATGTGAAAATATATTTAATTATTTTAATTTATCAGTCGAGCATAAGTGCAAATGGTAAAAAAAGTTGATACAAGAACACCTCTTGAAGCTGTAAACAGAGCCCTCCTCCCCGTGTCTCAGGATAGTTGTCGTGCCAAGTGTTGAAAATAGGGGGGCGAGAAGATGGGTTTTGAGACATGAAAAATCGTAAAATTTATTCAAAAGAGTTTAAAGAAACTTGAATAGAAAAGATGCTGAACAGAGGAGGTAGAACGATAACTTCCATATGCGAAGAAGCTTTTGTATTGCTCGGAACAGGGGCTAAATGGATCTCAGAAGCTCAAGGCCAGGCAGACAGAAAGCGCTCTAGGATCAGTGTTCAGGCTCAGATCAAGGCCGTTAATGATACTACCCGCATTCCGCACCAAAAACATAAAAATCAAAAATTAAAAAAAATTAAATTTTTATGGTTTTTATTTGTCTTACTTTCTCAAAAAGGACCTCTTCTATAACATGCCTGCCAAATTTTCTTTTAAAAACTTGATTCAATTGCTCAGAAATGCTTAAAAATTCAATTGATTAGATGAATTACGTATTTTAATTTCACTACAATCTGATTCTTCTTTCTGAAGGTTAAATTTTCTTTATGCAGAAGAGTACAATCTCTCAGCTGCCGGTCCGAAAATGCGAACGACCTTTTCTGTAAAATCATCCATATTCACAACCAGGTTGCGTATACATTCAGATTGCGAAAAAATAACGACTTAAATGTTTTTAAATTTTCTGATTACCCAAGACATAGAAGGTTTAGATGTAGTTTTCCCTAATTGATTGGGGAGTGTTTCTTTCTTTTCTTCGAGTACTTTTCGAAGGTGATGTTCTGCAACATCCATAAACCATTAAAGAGAAACTCATCACTGCCATTAAAGCGGTAATGCGAGAAGGTTTTTTTAAAAAGATGGATGCTAATTGAAATGATTTATTTTTTATAAACGCGAAACTTTTTTCAATCTGATTCTGGTTCTTGTATTCAGATAAAAAACTAAGATATGGCAAGTTCTCTTCCTTTAATTCATGAGAAGCCAAAATAAATCGTCCTTTTCTGCGTCGAATGATTTCTATTGCTTCTTCGTCTTTGACAATGGTTGCGGACAAATGAAAGACTTTTACAATTTTCTCTGTATTCGACTTGGGACGACCACGACTTACATGTTTTTCTATTATCTCAAGATTCCAATTAATTTTGTGATATTTGAATTCCTTCATCACATCTGCGCCTACTTGAAGGGCGTCTTTTTCAGACTCAAAGTTTTTTCGTTTTAAACGTGCTACCTGTTGCTGAACTTTTTTCAGTTGCTTTTCTATCTTTTTGTCCAAAGTTTTATTTTCTCTTTCAGCTGCTTTCTTGGAATGGACCAAAACCCAACGTTGTTCTACAGAACCGTAACAAGCTTGCTCAAGCAACGTACAGCGATAGCCTCCATCAATCCACTGATAGCAAATATCCTCCTTGATTAAGCCATTTTTTTGCTTCATTGAGATTCTCGGGCACACGAGAAAGCCATTTAAATTCAACGAGTGCTTTTACACATTTTTCATAAAAAGCAGGATCTCCTACATATAAAAAATCAGGAGCATCTTGAAGATGCTTACAAAAATTGTGCATTCTCGAGGCAGCTGCTTCTAAGACCTTCTTGTTCGAGGCATTTCCACTGTGAGCTTCCATCCAAACGGGAAAAGCCGCTATACATGTAGTGGTGAGGTTTAAAACCATTGGTTTGAGATCCGGTCTATAGTCTTTAGAGTGACCAAATTCAGGGTTTGCTTCCGATAGATTTCCCGCATTGACTGAGTTTTTTTCAGAATCTTTATATTCTCCATGGACACTTAAAGAAGTTGTATCCATATGACTACTTTTTCCCAAAAGCTTTTCAGCTATGCCTATCTCAAGTGCAATTTCTGAAAAAAAAGCAGTAACCCCATACTCATGAATTGCATCTAAAAATCGTCCAAGAACATCATCGTTGAAATCACTTGCCTGTAAAGGCTCCCCAAATAGCCTTCTGCAAAGGCTTGTCTTTTAAGAACTCTGCAAAGAGATAGAGTCTATGATCGATAAATCCCAAAGCATTGAGAATCATGGCAGCTAAACGCACACCCATGCTCACTTTTGACCCCTTTTCTTTAAAAACAGAGATTCTTGCATTTACTTTTTCTACGATCCCAAGTCTTTCGATAACCGCTGTAAGAATACCTAAATGGCCTAAAAATTCAGTCTTCACTTGCGCTGCATTAAACTCCATGGTAGCTCTCCCTTATCACTCTGATGCGAGATACCCCTTGGTATCTGTATCATAGGCTTTTGTCTACCCTCTCAAGCTCCAAATTTTAACTTGGTAGGGGGAGTCTTCTTTCCTGTACTACTTTTTTGCTAATTCGAAATATTTTTATATTTTGGTACGGAATCCGGGTTTAAGAGCGATATTTTGTAATTTTTCATTTGAATAAAATTTTGAAATGCGACAAACGCGGTCCTTTGAGTTTCACTGTCGACGTGTTTTTGGAAGTTAATGCAATAGAAAGATATAATCTGTCATGCGAATCTTTCTTTTTTTCGGGTTGTGCTCAAGAAAATCCTCAACGAGAGTCAAAAATAGGATCTCGAAAGAGTAGATGAAGATCGGTTATACTGGCACCTTGCTTTTAGACACCATGGATCGCTCCGGCTACTGAGCATTTCGAAAGTTTGAAGTAATTGCTTAAGTCATGATAGACTTCGAAAGACAAGGACATTGTCGTGAGTTTTATGGGCTTTCGTATTCAAAAGCCCCGACTACTGAAATAACAAGTTCAGAAAATTAAAAGAATTTATTATTTAATTTTTGGTAAGAAAAGAGAATAATGATCGCGCTTAGTGCGAATATAGCTTCGTACAGATTCAGCAAGTTAGCACTAGATATCATGCAACTGAGATGATGTGAGTAATTTTTATGAGTCTCTTATGCTGTTAAGCATGAAAAACTTTCGCCAAGGTTCAAAAAATAGATGAAAAATTAGAAACTGTACTACAATAAGAAAGATCGAAGGTTTATCTGCAGTAAAAGACATGCATAAAAAAATTAATAAAAATAGAATCCGACTATATCACGCTTTGAGACATTATCGATATGGATCCTTGATCTCTCGCATTAAACTGTATTCTGCAACTTCAACAGCAAGAACCAAACTTGAAGGATCCTTCAGTTTATGGGCAAGTCATAGATCAAGCTCGAATAGCAAAGCTGTTCTAATTTTTTCTTGATGCTCCAGCAATTGTAGCTGTAGGAATCCGAAGAGTGCAGATGGAAAATTTAAAAAACTTCAAGGCTAATTCGCAAGATAATCTGAAACCTTTATAGGTGAATGTCAGTTGCTCCCTGTCCCTGTTTTTTTTGGTTAACTCTTGAAATTCTTCATGAATCAGATCCAAGCTCATGGAAAACTCTCTCTTCGTGAAAGAGGATTAGCCCATGTTTTACCTCCGGTAAAGAAGTCTTAGCAGGCTTCAAAGCTGCAACTTCGACCGATTGCTATGCTATTAATTATTTGAATACACAAATCCAACCCCTTACTTATGCAGAACCATTTTTAATTCATGCAAAAATGACTTAATCAAGAAGACACTAGTCGTTACTTGGGTCAATTTTCACGATGCAGTCTTTTTGTTACTTGTCATACCGGCTAGCATTCTTTATCAGCTAAAATAGATACTTCATCTCACAAAAGCATTCGCCGTAAGCGACTGAGAAATACAATCCTTCGACCACCAAAAAAGTTACCATGTACTATTTTACAATGCTAATAGGTAAAATATCAAGACCCCCGCACCCTCATAATCGTTTAAAAATATTTAGTCAAACGATTGTAATCTGCGTCTTACTAAAATAAAAAAAATCTGGGAAAAGAGTTAATTAACAGATATCTTTGAAGCAATTAGATTCAAATAGTAATATTTACTCTATCTACGCTGATAGCCTTCCTCTACTACACTTTTTTTGCCAGTGCTATGCATCATAGTCTCAGACATGTGCAACCTGATCAACTCGATCTTACATGGTTACCATTCAAAAACTGATCCATATTTTTTTCAAAATCACGACTTTAACGTGATTAAAAAACTGAAAATTTCGTATTCAAAAATAAATCCCGAGCTATTCAGAAACCTCCCCCAGATCTTAAGGTATTATCACTGAAATCAACGAAAGATCTGAACGGGAATATGCTCTGGGTCGATCAATTTTTGAAGAACACTTCCTTTAGCAGCTTAGAGAGTTTAATCATAAAAAATCAGTATATCGATGACTCGGTTGTATCAATGATCATTCAAATGCCAGGACTCAAAAACCTAAACCTCTCAAACAATAAGATCAAAATTGCATGAAAGACGGGGGATCTCCGCACCTTGCTTCTCTTCAGAGCTCTTACCACTTTCTCTCTTCACAACAATCAAATTACAGGACCCAGTTGCTATTTCAAAGATGTAGGAAATTACAAAATTGCATCTCGAAAGCAATCCAATCAGTAATAAGGAAGGTCTCTCATTCGAGAAATGCAAAGAACAAATTTTGTGATATCTGAATTAGTTCATTTAAATACAAGAAAAAACACAAGCATCATGTTTTAGTGACTTAATGGAAGCAAAATCAATCGCATCATTGCTTGGAAACTCACCCCCACTTCAGATACGGTTACGATTTCAAAAAATCGACGATCCTTTCAGAAGCACCTGGACGGTATTGCTTTCTAACTTGTTTTTCCATCGCTTCAAGGGCCTGAGGATGCTCGTAAAAAAATCGAATTTTTTCTGCAAGCATTTTCGCATTTTCTTGAGTTTGTGATAATAAGCAGGAGGCATTTTGATCCGCAAAAAACTTCGCATTTAAATACTGATGATTATCGGAAGCTGTGGGAAGGGGGACTAAAATGGAAGCTCGACCTACAGAAGCAAGCTCCGAAAGTGTGGAAGAACCCGCACGACAAATCACTAAAGAAGCTACCTGATAAACTGACGCCATATCATGAATAAAGGGCTCTACCCGTACTTTCCACTTGAACTTTTGATAAGCTTCCCAAACCCGCTGATAATCCCTCGTTCCCGTCTGATGTGTCCAAGTGAATTTTAAGTTCCAAGAAGCTAAAAAAGGCAAAGCTTCTAAAACGAGGGTATTTAATCCCATCGCTCCTTGACTTCCTCCGAAAATAAAAAGATGGAAGTTCTCACGCTTGAACTGAGTTACCCGGATAGAAGTTCTCAAGGGATTGCCAGTCACTAAAAACTTAGACTGGATTTTCTCATCTTTTAATTCAAAACAGGTAAAAATAGTATCGACATAACGCGCTAAAATACGATTCGTTAATCCCATGATCGCATTTTGCTCTAAAATAGCAGTGTGCACCGATAATAAACGTATTTTTTTCATGAAACATGCCATGAGCAAAACAGGACCTGAGCTATAACCTCCCACTCCTAAAACACTATCAGGCTTCAAACGAAGTAATAGTACAAAAGCCTGCAAAAGTGCCCAAGGAAGTTGAAACATAGTCTTCCACCTGCGCACCCAGGAAACGCGATTCAAAGCTCCTATCTTCATGGATTGAAGTTTAAACCCATACTCAGGTACGAGTTTTTGTTCAATGCCTTGAGCCCCTACAAATAAAACAGCCTCTTTTCCAAAGCGCTCAGACCAAACCTCTGCTACCGCAATCCCAGGAAGAACATGACCACCGGTACCACCTGCAGTAATGCAAAGTTTTTTCATCGCACACGCCCCCGAGCAACACTCAATAAAATACCCAGCATCAATAAATCTACCACCAGAGAAGATCCCCCGTAACTGATCAGAGGTAAAGTCAGACCCTTCGTAGGTACAAGCCCCATAACCACAGCGATATTCACAAAAGCCTGGTATCCAATGGCCAAAGTGATACCTGCAGCTAAAAACATACCAAATCGGTCCTGGTCAATTTTATACGCATTCCAGGCAATCTTTAATCCATGGTGCAAAAAATACAAATAAGCTCCTAAAATAACGACGATGCCTAAAAAACCTAACTCTTCTCCAATAACAGAAAAAATAAAATCATTGTGCGCTTCAGGAAGATAAAAAAGTTTTTCTTTGCCATTGCCCAAGCCTACCCCCCAAATACCTCCCTGCTGAAGACCTACTAAAGACTGCAAAACCTGAAAACCCTTACCTGAAGGATCACTCCAAGGATTTAAAAAAGTAAGCCAACGAGCACGGCGATAAGCAGTTCCAAAAATAAGAAAACCACCGATGATCCCCGCTAAACTCAAAGCCCCCAACCAATAACGTAAAGAAATCCCCGCAATAAACAAAAGAGAAAAAATAACCATTGTCACAATCACTGTGGTTCCAAAATCAGGCTGAAGCAATAAAAGCACTAAAATCGGAGCAGGGACTATTAAATGAGAAAGCAATCCTGCTGTTAAAGTATTTAAGCGATCAGATTTTCTAGTTAATTGGCGAGCTACAAAAATAATAACAGAAAATTTAGCAAATTCTCCCGGCTGAAATCGAAATCCACCCCATCCCAACCAACGTCTTGCTCCTCCTACTTTTTGCCCTAACCCAGGTAAGAACGTACCCACCAGCAAACAAATAGCGAAAATCAATAAAGGATAGGCCCAATCTTCCCATTTACGGTAATTCAATCGATAACTTAGAGCTAAAAAAACAAAACCGATTCCCGCATAAATGAATTGCTTGCGAATAAAAGCAAATCCATCTCCTGTTTTTTCTTGAGCATAGATAAAAGAAGCACTATAAACCATGAGCAAGCCAAAAAGAACGAAAGCTATCACCAACAAAAGAAGCACAAAATCTAAATTTTGAGAACTTCTTTTGTGCAACATCTAAAGCTGATTGACCAATTTTTTGAAATAATCTCCACGCTCTTGATAATCTCGGAACATATCATAACTCGCACATCCAGGAGATAATAAAACCACATCCCCACTTCGAGATTTTTGATACGCTAAAAGTACTGCTTCTTCAAACGTGCCTACCAAATACGTTTCAGAATAATCACCTATAGCACGATTCATTTTTTCTTTAGCTTCCCCGAGTAAGATCAGAATCTTACACCTTTGCTTGACAAGATCAACTAAAGAGCTAAAGTCTGAGTCTTTATCCTTACCACCTGCAATTAAAATAATAGGACTTTGTGGGAAAGAACCCAGGCTCTTTCTCATGCTCATCACATTCGTGCCTTTAGAATCATTAAAAAAAAAGACCCCCTCTTTTTTACGAATAAACTCAAGTCGATGAGGCATTCCCGGAAAGGTGCGAATCACCTTTTGAATCACGTCAGCTGCCACTCCCATCGTACGAGCTGTAAGAATTGCTGCCATTAAATTTTCTTTGTTATGCTCTCCAAAAAGACGAAAGCCTACAAGGTCATAAATTTCTTGCCCCCCCTGAAACTGCACCATCACTTTTTTCTGACTTGCATCCCAAGAAGCTCCGTCCCAAGAACCCAGTCTCCCTTTATGAAACCATAACAATTGAGAACGGCACTCATGAGAAAACGCTGCCGTTCTAGGACAATCGCGATTCAAAATCACCCAAGCCTTAGATTCGCATCCTAAAAGCAACCGCTTCTTAGCCTCAATATACGCTTCTAAAGACTCATGCCGATCTAAATGATCTTCATCCAAATTGGTAAAAATGGCCACCTGAGGGTGAATAGAAAGCAATCTTTCCAGTTGAAAACTAGAAAGCTCTAAAACTAAAACATCCGCTTTTTTTCTTTCTAAAACGTAATCTAAAACAGGCTTTCCAATATTCCCGCCGGTAAAAACGGACTTCCCTGAAGCTTCGAGCATATGGCTGATTAAACAGGTGGTGGTACTCTTACCATTGGTACCGGTGACAGCAATCAATGGCTCTTGAATCACTTCTAAACCAAGCTCTAATTCTGAAAGAAAACGTATTCCCTTCTCCCGAAGGGTTTGAAACAGGGGATTTTTTAAAGAAACGCCAGGACTGACCACAATCAACTCAAAAGCCTCATAAAAAGCTTCTGAAGGGTCTCCGAACTCATACTGAATCGGCAAGTGAGCACAAGAAGCTATTGCAGTTTCCAGTTGAGTGCTTGACTTTTTATCAGTCACGGTGACACGCGCTCCTTGCTGACACAGAAATTTTGAAGCAGCAATGCCTGACAAACCAAATCCTAGAACTAATGCTTTTTTATCTTGATAGGTGCTCATCTGTTATCTCAATTTTAAAGTAGAAAGTGTAAATAAAGCTAAAAGGATCGAAATAATCCAAAAACGAACAATCACTTTGGGCTCAGCCCAACCCTTTAACTCAAAATGATGATGAAGAGGAGCCATTTTTAATACTCTTCTTCCTGTTGTCTTAAACATCAAAACCTGAGCCATCACAGAAAGTGCCTCCATAACAAAAACTCCTCCACAAATAGCAAGCAGGATCTCGTTTTTCGTGATCACTGCGACCGTACCTAAAGCGGCCCCCAAAGCTAAAGAACCCACATCCCCCATAAATACTTGGGCTGGATAGGTGTTAAACCACAAAAACCCCAAACAAGCTGCTGCTATCGCTCCACAAAAAATCGAAAGCTCTCCAGCCCCACTGATGTAAGGAATCTGCAAATACTCCGCAATTTTCAGATGACCCGCACAATACGCAAGCACCAAAAAAGTAGCAGCTGTACTCATGGTAGGCCCTACCGCCAATCCATCCAACCCATCTGTCAAATTTACCGCATTGGATGCTCCTACCACTACAAACGAAGCAAAGGGAACAAAAAAAACATGCAATGGTAAAAACCAACCTTTAAAAAAAGGAAAAGTCAGCACGCAGTTACCGTCTTGAACCCGATAAAGGCAAAAAGAAAACATCAAAGCAACCAAGCACTGAAAAAGTAACTTCTTTTTAGCCGATAAGCCTTTAACGTTTTTCTGAACGATCTTCCTATGATCATCGATGTAACCGATCATTCCAAAAAGGATAGTCGTCCCCCACGCAAGCCAAAGCTTTCCATTGGAAAGATCCCCCCAGAGCAAGACCGAAACACTAATGGCCACCAAAATAAGACCCCCACCCATCGTTGGGGTGCCTTTTTTAACAAAATGCGTTTTAGGACCATCTTCACGTACGCATTGTCCCATCTGCTTCCGACGTAACCACCGAATATAGGCTGGAGCAAAAAATAAGCAACACAAAACACTCGTGATCGTGGCCCCAAATGTTCTAAAGGTAATATATTTGAAAACATTAAAAAAAGTATATTGAGGGGCAAGAGGATAAAGGAAGTAATAAAACATGAGAAGATGCTACTGATTTTTAAAAGCTCATGTCAAGCATTATAAAAAAAAGCTTCTACCACCTCAACATCATCAAAAGGAAAAGAATCTTGGCCAAAAATTTGATAGCGCTCATGCCCCTTACCTGCAATGAGCACAAAATCTCCACTCTGAGCCTCTCTCAAGGCAAACTCGATGGCTTTTTTACGATCAAGCTCCACATGAACCTCAGACGGATCCACACCAGAAACAATCTCCTGAAGAATGCGCTGGGGATCCTCCGTTCTAGGATTGTCAGATGTCAAGACCACACAATCCGCACCCAAGCAGGCAATCTTTCCCATCAAAGGCCGCTTCTTTCGATCTCGGTCACCACCGCACCCAAAGACACAGTATAAACGAGAAGGATTCAAAGATCGAAGTACCTCCAAGACCTTCGCAAGCGCATCAGGTTTATGGGCATAATCAATCCAAACATGAATACCCCCCCTGGAAATGCGTTCCAATCTACCCGGAACTTTTTGTAATTTCTTGACTCCAGAAGCCATTTGCTCAGGCGAAACCCCTAGCACTTGCGCCAAACGCCAAGCCCCTAACAGATTCAACGCATTGAAATGACCGACCAAAGGAGACTCCACCCAAACGCCTCCCAGCCTACCTGACCAACCTGATAAACTAAGAACCCCCTCCATCTCAGTCCCACTGAAACTTAAGCAATTTCTTTTTTCAAGCGCACGCACCAATCGAGCCCCATAAGGATCATCCCGATGGATCACTGCCCAAGGATTTTTCTGACATGCGTAAGAGAAATCGATGGCTTCTTCAAATAATATACTTTTTGCTTGAAAATAGTCCTCCATACCTTCATGAAAATCTAAATGCTCGGCAGAAAGATTGGTAAAAAGAACCCCATCCCAAGCAATGCCATGGACTCTTTTTTGCCTCAACGCATGAGACGAAACCTCCATCACCACTACCTGGCATCCAGCATCTCGCATCCGAGCCAATGTCTTTTGTAAAGTGACCGCATCGGAAGTGGTATGCGTGGGAGACATGCGTTCATTCCCAAAACGAATTTCTACCCCTCCTAAAAGCCCAACGCGATAACCTGCAGCCTCAAACATAGATTCAAGAAGGTAAGTGCTCGTGGTTTTTCCACTGGTACCTGTGACCCCAACCATGACCATCGCGTGAGAAGGGTTCCCATAAAAACGCCCAGCTAACAATGCTAAGGCCTCCCGAGGATCAGGGTGGTAAAAATAAGGCCCCTGCTCAAGCAAAGCATCGGTCAGCACCAAAGAAGCCCCTCGACTCAAAGCCTCTGGAACAAACTGAAGACCATTTTTCTGAGTTCCACGAATTGCCACAAAAAGACTCCCCGGCTCTACCTCTTGAGAATGGCAACTCACTGAACTTACCTCTTGATCCCAATTCAAAAAGTGACTCCTCGAATCCACCACCCAACCAGAAAACAACTCTCGAAATGTCAATTTACCTCCGATGAGGGCGCATGCAACCACAAGCGCAAAACCCCCTCCTCCAAAACCTTACCTGCGGCAGGCTCCTGCTTTCGCACCAAACCTGATCCATAAAGTTCAAGCTGCAAAGGATAGCCTTTGAGGACTTCAAATACCTCTCGAGGGGTCAATCCCTCGAACGAAGGAATGATCCAGCCTTTTCCTGAAGCAGGCTTCAAAGAGGTCTGCTGCACCCAAGAGGAAGTAAAAAAATGCTCCTGCCTTCCGGCCCGAACCTCCTCCTGCTCAGACATAGGAATCCCACAGCGATTCACCACTGACTGTAAAACTTCCCGAAAAAAAGGAGCTGCGGTAACCGATGCATAATAAGACCCCTGAGGTTCTCCTAAACTCACAAAAATTACCATCAAAGGATCATTCAAGGCAAAACCAATGAAAGAAGTGATGTACTGACTATGGGAGTATTTCCCGGTAGAAGGATCCACCATCTGAGCTGTTCCCGTTTTACCTGCTACCTGATACCCAGGAAGTCGCGCTTTCTCTCCGGTTCCCTCTTGCGTCACCGAAACTAACGATTTCAAAGCGCTCTGACTCACTTCCGCTGAAAAAATCTGCTGCCCAAAAATACGCTCCCCCGACGCCCGAATCAAATGAGGCTGAATCAACCATCCTCCATTCGCTAATGCTGCATACGCTCGAACCATTTGAAGAGGTGTCACTAAAATACCCTGTCCAAAACCAATATTCGCTAAAGTCAAAGCAGTCCAATTTTTTCTAGGCGGAATACGTCCTGAAATTTCTCCCGGAAACCCCATCTGCGTCTTAGCGCCTAAACCGAATAAACGAAGTGTTTTAAAATATAAATCTGCTCCTAATCGAAAGGCAAATTTCGCAGCAGCAATATTACTAGAAACCCGAATCATAGATGTCAAATCAAGCCACTCAAATTTTTCATGGCTTTCTGCTTCAGTAATCGTATGACCCTGCACCACAAAAGAACCCCGTTCTGCCCAAACTCGATCTTTTAACTTGCCTCCATGCATGAGCATTCCCACTAAAAGCATTGCCTTAAGCGTCGATCCAGGTTCATAACCATCTGTCATGGCTCGATTCCGTCTATGATCTAAAGGCACCGATTTGGAACGTGCGTCAAAAGAAGGCTCATTGGCCATAGCAAAAATCTCACCCGTTAACGCGTGCATCACAATGACACTTCCAAATCGAGAACCTGTTTTTTTCACCCAGGAAGCTAAGATCTGCTCGACCTCATACTGTAAAAAAGCATCAATGGTCAATGAAATGGTCTCTCCATCTTGAATGCTCCGAGCTGCACGTGCATCAATAAACGTGGGCCTTCCCAAAGCATCCTTAATGGCAGAAAGAGAAACGACTTTTCCCCTCAAACGCTCATTCATCCAAAGTTCGACACCCTCTAAACCCTCTGAGTCTATATTAACGTCTCCCAGTAAATGAGAAGCAACTCTACCATGAGGGTATACACGCTCACTTTCCTTCACAAGCCAAAGACCTTCGACTAAGTCCCCCTCAGCATCCATGATCCGAAGCTTTTTAAATTCCTGAAGCTGCTTTGCTGATAAATGCCTTTTCATCCAAACGAATTCTCGGTTTTCACTGAGCTTTTGAAAAAGCTTAGCCTCCCCAATCCCGATAGCACGCGCCAAAAGTCCCGCTAAATTCCTCTTGTTTTTAATTTTTTTAGGATTGGCAGCAAGACTATTGACATTCACATTAACGGCTAAGGGATCTGCATGGCGATCTAAGATCAATCCCCTATGCGGTCGAACTAATGTACGCGACTGAAACTGACGTCGTGCCATCCATTCCAACCGAGGATTTTTGAGGACCTGCACATGAGCGGCGCGCATGAGCATAGCAAGTGAGAGCAAAATGCAAACAAGCATCAAGAAGGTGATGCGTGCCTTCATCAATCGATCAGGAAGCAAAAAATTTTGTCGACTAATCCAACCCATTCCTCACACGAGTAATTTTCCCGATGATCCGCCTTCCTCCTGCACAGCTCTCTTCAGAACAATGGTTTTTCCTACTTCCTTGCCTGTCGCAAAAGCCGTTCGATCGATCATCATAGTATTACTGGCTCTCGATCTTAAAAAAGGATAGACTCTATTCATGTAATTTTCTAACGCAATATCTTTCTGAAAAAGAACCATGGCTTTTCCTAAAACCCCCTGCGCTCCCGAAACCTGTTCAGAAACCTGAAGCTTCTCAGAAAATCCAGCCAAAAGACCTAAACGAAAGGACTTTCTAGCAACTCGAGAAAATGCAACAGGACTTCGCTCCACAGCGTCCTTAAGCCAGTATTCTAATTGATGGGTTAAAAAATGGTACACGTAATCTGCCATCAGCACATTCTCACGCGTTCCGATAAGCTCAACTGCCTGGTACCAATGGCTTGCATCAAAATCCCAATAAGAAGTGTAAATGACTTTGACAAAAAAATGCTCAATGAGTAACGAAAAAATACGCGATTCGTAGCGCTCAACACGATTTTTCTTCAGTAAAATCCAATGGTGGTAAAATCGTGGCTGCTTTGCCTGATGCTCTAAATGGTACTTCGCATAAAGCTCCCTGACCTTATTCATGGCAAGCAAGGCTTCGTGCTCATTTTTCGAGGTCGCAAGCGCTAAAAGTTTCTTGACTTTGTCTAAGAGCTTCGCTGACTCAGAATCCTCTTCCACCTCCACCTCCAAAGATGTCGACTGAAAATCAACACAAGCCCTTCGAAAGGGCCCCCAAACACGCAATTCTTCACAAGCTCTCTGAAACTTAGGACCGTGAGCCCCTTCCCCCCCCAAACCTCCGTAACACTCATCCACCATCTGGTGGGCCATTTCATGCCCCAAAATTTGAACGACGTAAAACCAGGAATACTCCTGAAGGAGTTTTTTCGCAAAACGAATGGTTCTCGTACTTGCATCCCAAAGACCCCAGTAAGTATCCACGTCCACAATCTCAATAAGCACTGGACGAAGCTTGATGCCATAGTCTTTCAGTAGAGAATCGTAACGCTCATACAGTTTTTCAAGCGATAGCCTTCTCCAACTAAAAAAATCTACTTCTTCTCTTTCCATAACCTCATTCCTTCACTTCCGAAGATTTTAAATAGATCACTTGCTCTGGATGCGGCCTCATCCCATGAAACCGAGTCCGCGCAAGCTCTTTTAATTGAAAAGGAGACCTCATTTCAGCTAGTTCAAGCTGCAGCTGATCTCGCTTAAGCTTCGACCTTTCTATCCACCGATGAACCTCATCAATTGAATAAGCAAGCCTCACGACAGACAAACGAAGCCAAACTGTTCCAATAGAAAAGAACGGTAGTAAAAACACGCTTCCTAAGGGAAGCCAACGACTTTTTTTAAACAAATACCCGACGCTCATTATCACCTATGAGAGATTTTTCTGCAAACCTCAATTTAGCACTTCTACTCCTAGGATTAGAGACTATTTCTTGACGGGAGGGTCGAAGGGGTTTTCCCACTGGAACCCAAAGAGAGGAGGCTTTCAAATAGCGTTTCACTTGACGATCTTCTAAAGAATGAAAACTCAAAAAACACGCTCTGGCATCATGAGCAAGATGAGGTAAAACATCTGACAACAATCCTTCTAACTGCTCAGGCTCTTGATTCACCACCATCCTCAAAGCCTGAAATGTACGAGTGGCAATATGAAGCCTTCCGTGCCTTGCTGAACGTGGAACAGCATTGACAATAACAGCCACTAATTGCTTCGTGGTTTGAGGAAGCTTTCCCTGCGAGCGGTAGAGCACTAAATTTTGAGCAATGCGTTTGGCAAAACGCTCCTGACCGTATTCCAACAAAACCCGTTCCAATTCAGCAGCAGAAACTTCATTCAAAAAATCCAAGCAGGTGAACCCTGAACTCGGATTTAACCGCATATCTAAAGGATCATCTCGCTGAAAACTCAAACCCCTTCCCGGTTGAACCAATTGATCGCTAGAAAAACCTAAATCCGCCAACAAACCCAGTACAGGACGCCCTTGCACATAAGCAACAAGATCAGTGAAGCTTCCATGGACCACCTCCAATCTTCCCGAATCAATGAACCTCTGCAAGCGTTGCCGAGCAAAATGCACCGCATCAGGATCTCGATCCGAAGCTAGGACTTGATGATTCTTGAGCAAGGGATGAGCCTCAAAAGCCTCAAGCAGCGCCTCACAATGCCCCCCTCCTCCTAACGTGCAATCTACCAACCAATGAGACTCAGTAACCCGCAAAAAGGGAGCAACTAAAAAATCAACAATTTCAGGTACTAAGATAGGAATATGGGTTGTCAGCTTTTCACCTACGTGCTACTACGGCGTTACGCGAACCCTTAAAATAACTCTCAATCGCTAACCGAGCTAAATAGGCAGATTTGACCCTCCACTGTTTTTTATGAATGGTCAGCACAGCAAAGGCAATCTTCTTGGTCCCTGAATCTGCATAACCAATGAACCAATCGTACTTACCGGGAGGCTGATTGCCTGTGAGAGACCCGGTCTTTCCTCCTACCTCAAGCTCCATCAAACTTTTTTTAAAAAAACCCCTGAAAGATTTTTTGGAGGTTCCCGTGAGTACGGTCTCTTGCATCAAATCACGCATCACAAGCGCGGTCTCAGGTGCAATAGGAACTCCTGAAACCTGAGGCTCTACCTGATACAACCGATTTTCTGTAGTAGAAATAGACTCCACCACATAAGGCTTCATCATCACGCCCCCATTGACCACGGAAGCTGCCATTAACGCCCCCTGAAGAGGACTCATGGTATTCTCTCGAGTAAACCCCGAGGCTGTCTCAGCAAGCCCCCAAAAATCGCCGGGAACCGGTGCTCGACCTTCTTGAACAGGTAAATCTCCCTCAATTTTACGGTTAAATCCAAATCGATCTGCATACAAACGCAAACCATCCGCTCCGACGGTAAAAACCCCCATCTTCGCAAAAGCTGCATTGACAGACTTAGCAAAAGCATCCTTCAATGTCACAAAACGCGTCCACCTATTCCTGTGACTATTCATGACCTGACCTCGATAAAGCGTATGACTTTTACCATGGAAAGCAATGAGTGTGTCAGCAGAAACATGCTGGGTCTCAATAGCCGCCGCTGCGGTTACCACCTTGAAAACGGAAGCGGAAGGAAAAGTTGCTCTCAGCGCCAAATTTCCCACCATAGGCTCATCAGCGAAGCTTACCAAGGATAAAACGCGCCCCGTCTGAGGGTCCGCCGCGACAAAAGCGCCGTAATCAGGATGGTAGAGCTTAAAAAAACGCTCCATATCCCGCTGAAGACCCGGTTCAAAACTATAACGCAAGTGAAGACTGAGCTTTCCCAAGCGCTCACTTTGAAACTCAATTACCTCAGGAAAATCCCCCCCCAAGTTCACGCCCGCAAAAAGATGAGAGACCTCTTGCTGAGATAGGCTCAAGACAGGGACCTCTTCAGAAGAAGGTGCTATTTTAAAAAAACAACTCAAAATCCAAAGGAAAAGAAGTCCCAGGACTTTTTGGGTCGACTTTGAATGAAATCCCATAGCCCTAAATTGTCTTTAAAAATTTTACACGTGTCAAGCAAACAATTTCATGAATATCCTTGTACACTTCAGTAGCCAATTGTAAGCTAGGGCGGATGCGAGATAAAAAACAGAAACGACAGAAGAAAGATACTACGATGATCATGGCTAACCCCTACATCATTCCAAATAACAACCGTATTCACTCAAATCCTTCCAAACGCAAAATTGCTTTAGATATGCTTGAGAGATACACAGGCAGCCCTCCCAGAAAATTTGGAAAACAAATTATCCTGACGAATTTTAGCTACTACTTAGATCGTTTTCATCAAATTTGCGGAAACGAACGCACTCGAGGCTCCATCATGGGAGTCGTTCACGACTCCAAAAATGACGTATCTATTGTCGATTTTTCCATTGGAGCCCCTACTGCAGCCTTAATTATTGAACTTTTAGCGACTTTAAATCCTACCGCAGTTTTACTTCTGGGAATGTGCGGAGGCTTGCACCGTTCTTTAAAAATAGGGGATTTTATCCTACCTACCGCGGCCATTCGAGATGAAGGGGCATCTAAGCATTTCATGCCTCCTCAAGTACCGGCCCTTCCTACATTTAAAATTCAAAAATTTGTCTCTCAGATCCTAGTAGAAAGAAACATGGATTACCGTACCGGAGTCGTCCACACCACCGATTATCGATTTTGGGAATTTGACCAAAAATTTCAAGCCCAACTTCATTATGAAAGGGTCTTGGCCATTGAGATGGAAACAGCGACCTTTTTCATTGCGGGATTTGCTAGTAAGGTTCCCATTGGAGCACTCCTTTTAGTCTCTGATCTCCCCCTCACCCGAGGAGGCATCAAGACCAAGAAATCAGCTCAGGCAGTTTTTCGTCAGTTCACAGACACACATTTAGAGGTGGGAATGAAAGCAATGAGTGAAATTGCTGAAAGAGGCGAACACATACGCCATTATAGATGGTGAGTGATGCTCAAACGACTGTTAGACTTTTTTTCAAATGATTTAGCCATTGACCTTGGAACAGCAAATACACTCGTTTTTGCTCGGGATCGAGGGATCATCATCAACGAGCCTTCTGTCGTTGCCATCCACAGAAATTCACGTGGACAAACACGCATCTTAGCCGTGGGTAAAGAAGCGAAAGACATGCTGGGCCGGACTCCGGGATCCATTCAAGCGGTGCGCCCTTTAAAAGACGGAGTGATTGCAGATTTTGAAGTGACACAATCGATGCTTCGGTACTTCATTCACAAATCCAAAAAACACCGAACGTTTATCAGTCCTAGAATTATCATCTGCATTCCTTTTGGAATTACTCAAGTAGAAAAACGCGCAGTCAAAGAATCCGCTCAATCGGCAGGTGCTCGTGAAGTGTATCTGATTGAAGAACCTATGGCCGCAGCTTTAGGAGCAGGACTTCCTATCCGAGAACCAAGCGGCAACATGATTGTCGATATCGGAGGAGGAACTACAGAGGTTGCAGTCATCTCTTTAGGGGGCATTGTTTACTCCAAATCTGTTCGAGTTGCAGGAGATAAATTTGATGACGCGATCGTGAGTTATATCAAACGTAAGTATTCGCTGCTCATTGGAGAACGCACCGCAGAACAAATCAAGCTTTCTATCGGCTGTGCCTATCCTTTTGAAGAAGAGAAAACTTACGAAGTAAAAGGAAGGGATTTAATTAGTGGTGCACCTAAAACCATTGAATTGAATTCTGAAGAAATCCGAGACGCCTTGGGTGAGCCTGTCTCAGCAGTGGTGGATACGATTAAAACCGCATTAGAAAGAACCCCCCCTGAGCTTGCCGCAGACATCGTAGATAATGGGATCATTCTTGCGGGAGGAGGAGCCTTGCTCTCCAATTTAGACATTTTGATTAAGGAAAAAACAGGACTTCCGGTTGCTTTGGCAGAAGACCCCCTCACCTGTGTGGTGCGAGGATCAGGAAAAGCCCTTCAAGATCTGGATCTTTTGAGAAAAGTCACGATCATTTGAATGCAAGTGAGGCCTGAATTTAACACGATTCAAGATACTGAACAAAAAAAGTCGTACTTACTCACCGCTCAAAATTGTCCCTGCCAAATTTGGATCAGCCAAGAAAAACGCCACTTAGCGAAAGTAAAAAACTTTGATCCGAAAGAAAAAAAATTAGACATACAAATGGACAAGGACACCATAAAGATTTTTCTAGCCCAGATGTATCAACAAACGAACCGGAATGTTTTTTGTTGCATCTCTCACCTCAAGGCTCAATTATTCTTTAACACTGTTTTTCTCAGTCGCCAGGGTTCGGACCTCCAATTCGAGGAACCTCAGACCCTGTATAAAGTCCAGCGACGGGCGAACGAAAGGTACTACTGCCTGGAAAACAAAAATCCCTTCCTGCTCACTTTACCAGGCGCCACGAAAAAAAAAGTCCATGATTTAAGTAGTCAAGCGCTCAGCTTCATCTTTTCCCAAAAAGATCCCGAAGCTTCTTTATTTCAAGAACATACCCATTTTAACGAAGCAAAGCTTGAACTGAAAAAAACAATCACGATAATTAACTTTAAAATTCTCTATATTAGACCATTTAGCTGCCCAACAGATCCCACACAGGATAGAAAAGCAGTCGCACAGTTCAAAATACCGTCCCCGCTTGATCAACAAATTCTTGATGCCACCGTCTCAAACGGAAAAGAAAGCCATTTTTTTCATCTATTTCGGTTTTCTTAAAAAATTCAATCCCACAAGAAAAATTTCCTTGCTTTCTTTTCTCGTGCCCTTAGGTCTTAAAATCTCAACACGCGCATAGTTTTTTTTCAATAAATCCCTAAACATTTCCAAATCTTCACTTTGAAACAATTTAAAAACCAAATGTCCCTGACGTTTCAAAAAACGATCTGCAGTTGCTACGACCAGTTGACAGAGCTCGGAAGAACGTGCCTGATCCACAAAACGTACCCCCGTGGTTTGAGGTGCCATATCAGAAATCACCACATCAAAAGGAGGCATCACCCCAGAATCCACAAAAACATCCTCCCAAACGATGGTTTCCAAATCCTGAACCAAAAAAATTCCATTAGGAAGACTCAATTCTACCAATTGTAAATCAATGCCTAAAATACGCCCTTCAAACCCAATTTTCCCACTTGCGTACTGAGACCAGGAACCCGGTGCTGCACCTAAATCAAGCACGCGATCTTTTGATCGAAAGATTTTGAACCTTTGATCCATTTCCTGAAGCTTAAAAACGGAACGAGCCGCATAATTTTCCTGCTTGGCCTTATGAAAGTAATAATCTTTTTTCTGATAACCCATGGATGCAATGTATAAGGGAGTGATCTGAAAACCCACTCAAAAATGGTAGCGTGGATCAGGAGGACACCCGGGACAGCCTGCGGCAATTTCACGGGTATAAAATCCCCAAATGCCCAAAATAGCTGCTTTCAACGTCCCATTAAAAGTGCCCATCACCGAAAGCACAAAGACCAACATGATCATGTATTCTACCATGGCCTGTCCTTCACGCGACTTCATGCATCCATTATAGTGGAATAGCACTTCCTATGACAACCCCCCATTTGACAAAAAAGACCCTTCTTGCTAGTGTCCTAAGTAGGTTTTAAAATGCTCAGTCAATACCCTCCCCATGCTCAAGATGAACTTCTTCGATGAGCCTACCTCTTTTCCTCACACCAAAAAACAAGTATCCCATGGGCATCGCTGTAGGTATCCTCATCACTGCCTCCTACCTTTCTAGTAACCATGTGCATTTTTTAGAACCCAAACTCCTTCCCCTCTCCACAGTTGACCAATCTATTCCATTTATTCCAGAAACAGTTTGGATCTATATCAGCGACTACCTTTTTTGTTTTATCGTTTACGTCCTGTGCAAAAATCTTATCAACTTAAATAAGTACCTCTACGCTTTTTTAGCGCTTCAAGCAGGAAGCATTCTGATTTTTCTGCTATGGCCCACCACGTATCCCAGGGAACTTTTTCCCCTTCCACCCTCTTTAGATGGTCTGACGTATCAAACCTTTCAGATGCTTCGTAAAGCGGACACTCCCATGAATTGCTGCCCTAGTCTCCATGTCAGCTCTGTCTACCTGTGTTCTTTTAATTTTTTAAAAGAACAACGAGAAAAATTTCGCTGGTTCTTGGGCTGGGCAACGGCTGTGGCGATTTCCACCCTCACCACGAAACAACATTACCTCATCGATGTCGTGACAGGACTAGCCATCGCTCTGGCGAGTTATTGGATTTTTTTTAAAAAAGTCACGTATCGATCCATCTAAGTACTATTTAAAAAATTCATTTCATCAACTTTTTTTTGTATATAATGTCCTTTCATCTATTGCGATGCATTATGCTCATGAAGTAAAATGCATACTTTCAAGGAACCAAACGCTCAAATTTTCTGAAACGATCTTCACTACTGACAAGCTCTCGGAGATTCTTCAGAGAGACGACTTTCACAGTGTTAAAAAATGAGAAATTTTCTAAAATCGATTGGGCTCTTGAAGAACCTTCCTTCCAATCTGACAAGACTCTCTCCCACTTCTGAGTTTTTAAAGAATGCTCCCTCCCCCCACTGAAAGGGATTAAGGCTTCAAAAACAGGTATGATTCCAAAGAAAAATTGCTCAAATGCAAGAACTCTACCTTCAGAACCAAAGCATTGATCGAGATTGTCATGAACCAGCAACTTGAAGCTTTAGACTATGAACTGCTTCCCAGATAAAATACTGATTCCGAACCTAAATCTTGCTGACAATCTCATCGGAGATCATGAAGCAGGTTTCATTTCTAACATGAAAAACCTCCTTAGATCTGAAGGATCATCAAATCGAAAATAATGGCGTCGCTTGCATTTTTCCAATGAAGACAATCACCCATTTCAATCTTAACGATAATGGCGTCAGAATCTTGAATTTCAGCAATATGCACATAGCAAATGCCAAAATCGCTCATCTTGCTCAACTTCAGTCAATCATTTAGGTTTTCACTCTCATTAAACTGGGGATACACGTTCTCATCTTGTGAAAATGCAAACAATCACAAGTTACAACTCAGCTCCAATCACCTCCGAGACGAAAGCGCCGCTCACGTTGCTCACATGAAAGGCATAAAAATCTTGAGTCTCAGCAACAATCAAATCAGTAATACAAGCACTTCTTGCCTCGCTCAAATGCTCGGAATAAAAGAGGTGATACCTCCAAGGCAATTCAACAGTGCTATAGGCGCGGCTCAAATTTCAAATATGCAGGCAACCCAATCTTTGTTATAAGAATCAAAACTGAGTAAATAAAATCATCTTTACTTGATTACTGCTGAGGAGGCTCTCGATGCCTGAGTATAGCTATGTTTCATAAAATTAGAAAACTTAAATCATTAGGCATGAGCCAAGCCTCCATTGCTAGAAAAATACAAGTAAACCCAAAGACTATTGCAAAGTACGTGCATTCCGATACACCTCCTCGCTATCGACCAAGATCTGTTTCAACACGTGTAGATCTATTTATAGAATTTCAAGAGAAAGTAAAAAAATGGATATCTCAGAATCCAAAACTGAAAGATCAAGAAATTTACGAGCTCCTTCTTGAGGAAGGCTACCAAGGAAGCAGACGTACTGTGAATCGTCGCATGAAAGAACTACGATAAGGTCCTCTTCCAACGCTCACCCCGCTAGAGTGAAAGCTATCGCGTAGCCATAAATCATGGCATTTTTTTAAAACGACTTGGTAGCAGCCAAAAAAATGAATTAAACTGATCTTTTGAAATGGTGAAATTCAGTTTTTTTATACAACGCCTCTTCATCTGTTGCGATGCATCATGCGGGTAAGATAGAATTTATACTTTCAAGAAACAAAAAGCTCAAATTTTTTGAGACGAATCTCAGTCGTGAAAAGCTCTCGGAGATTCTTCAGAGGGACGATTTTGTCAATGTTAAAAAATGAGAAATTACAGATTCTAAAATTGATCCCGAGCTCTTTCAGAGACTTCCTGAGAATTTTGAAGCATTGTCACTGAACTCAGTTACCGATCTTGATGGCAATACGATCAAATCTGAGTTTTTAGAATATGCCCTACCACCACTTAAAAGTCAAAATCAGGACATCCATGATTCAGACATAACTAACATGCAAGAACTCAAAGAGCTCTATTCTCAAAACAATCAAATCACAGATGAAGGATTCATCCAGATAGTCGTGAATCAGGAGCTTGAAGTTTTAGATCTAAGAGCAAACCAAGTAGGCTCCTTCCCAGATACAACACTTATTCGACCCGAACGATCAAAAAATTAATGCTCAATCAGAATTATATCAGCGCCTTACATTGCCAAAATGCATGAAATTCAAACCCTGAATCTGATCAAATAGAAGCAGCAGGTGCCTCAAGCCTTTCTAGAATGAAAGGGGTAAAATACTTGCATCTGAACTTCAATCAAGGGGAGGATGGAATAATGTCCTCACTTAAATACAGAAAGTGATGCAACTGCATCTAAAATCTAATCAAATCTGTGATACGGACACCATACACATTTGAACTATCAAAAAAATCAAAAATTTGGATCTCAGCGAGAATGAAATTAGAGATGTTGGAGTAGGTCATATTTGTGAAATGAAGGGAATTACCATCTTAAATCTCAGTGGCAATCATATCAGAAAAAATAATGCCTTCATTTTTAAATGGCATCAGAGCATTGCATCTGATATAATAAACAAATAGGAGATATCGAAGCCGATGATGTTCCAAATATGAAGGCAATTACAACATTGATTCTCAGCAACAATCAAATCGGTAACATAGGAGCTTCTCACCTTGTACAAATGCTCGGAATAAAAAAGCTATATCTCCAAAGCAATCCATCAGTGGTCTAGGCGCGGCTCAAATTTCAAATATGCAAGCAACCCCATCTTTGCTATAATGACTAAGACAAGCATAAAAGCTTTCCGTGCTTGTATTGCCACTGAGGAGACTTTCGATGTTAAGCATATATCTGTTTAAGAAAATTAGAAAACTTAAATCATTAGGTATGAGCCAAGCCTCGATTGCTAGAAAAATACAAATAAATCCAAAAACTATTGCCAAGTATGTGCGTTCCAATACACCTTCTTCCTATCAACCTAGATCGGTCTGAACACGTGTCGATCTATTTTTAGAATTTCAAGATAAAGTAAAAAAAATGGATATCTCAGAATCCAAAACTGAAAGATCAAGAAATTTACGAGCTCCTTCTTGAGGAAGGTTACCTAGGAAGTAGCCGTACCGTGAATCGTCGTATGAAAGAACTACGACCGAATACACGTATCTTCCAACGCTCACGCCTCTAGAATGGAAGCTATCGCCAATTAGAGGCAATACCATTACTGATATGACTCATCAGAATAACGGAGAACCCTTAGATATTCTATCATTTTAGCTTACTAAGGTAGAAAGCTATCCATGCAACCTATGCTGGAAAGATCCAAATTCTGTATTGAGTTCACGAAACTGAAATCCTGTCAAGTGAGCAAATATCGCCCATTTCCGGTTTTCAGGAATGCCTCAATGGATGAATCACTCATAATTCACTTAACAAAATAACACATCAACCTCGATCCATGAAATACAATGGCCTCCATTTCATCTTGATTTCAAGTTTTCCTAGACCAACGAGATGGGCGTTGTTTTTGAGCTCTCGAAAAACAGCATCTCTTTTTTTCAAAAGATCCTTCTTGAATTCGGTGTGCTAAACCAAGTTCTGCTAAATGCTCAGTACCGTTTAAAACCTTTTCCAACAATTTACCAGATACCTCTAAAATACTTCATCGTCTTAAAAAGCGATTCTGATGCCTTTACAGTTAAAACAGATGATTAATCACTTAATTCCGTTTTATCTGCATTCTAAAATCTTAGAAAACTCCCGAGCAACCATGCACCCATCAATCAAGTTGAGACATGGCATTGAAGCAGACTCAGAGAGTATTTTCATTTGCATACGATTTAGCCTCTTTTCTTGTCAGAAACCCCCCCCTGGAATTTTTCAATACACGACATAGAACCAATACAGCTTTACTGACAGCAATCTAAAAGATCCTCGTGCTTCAGAACTCCCAATTTGCTGATACAACTGATAATAGATCCAGATCTGTTTGAAAACGTGTCGATTTATTTGTAGAATTTTAAGACCAAGTAAAAAAAATCGATACCTCAGAATCCCAAAAAGCCGTACTGTGAATCGTGGTATGAAAGCACTACGACACGCCTTAGAATGAAAGCTATCGACAATTGCATCCTCTTTTTTTGATCAAGAGTGTGAGTCACCAATAACAGGAAGCCCCTTAAAAATTATTATCTCTCTCGTTAGTGGAGTAGCTAAAAGCCACCAAGGTCCAATATCTCATCCTAGATCCTACCAAAATAGAATTTTTGAACAGTTTCACAAAGTCAAGTTGACATGAATGCCTCAAAAAATAGAGGATATTCATTAGAATACAATCCCTGATTGATCCTACTTTTTTTCCGAAAGAACATTAGTACACTCAAGCTTCCTCAACCAGCAAAAACCATCTCTAAATGCCTTCGCTATGGAAAAACGAGTGTTACTCATAAAACCTCATCTTGCTGTTGACGGCAATCAAGAAAAATATCTTTTTTAGATGATACTCTACTCGTCAGGAACCTTCTTGGATCAATAACCTATCTATATCTTTCTCATACCTTGCTAAAATGAAGAAAATGAAACCAACGACAATCCAAAGATACACACCCTTCGGATGCATGACAAAATAAGAAGCTGCAGTGAGGATTAACCCGGTAATGCTTGCAAAAGCAATGATTCTTTTATAAAAATACGCACAGAAAAATCCTAACATGCCCATCATTGCTGCCCAAGGAGCAAGGATCAAAAAAACACCCCATGCTACATGCAAAGCCTTTCTTTGACCTAGAGGAACCCATGGACAGTAGTAATCACCTAAAAAGGCAAAAAATCCCAAAGTCCAACTCGTGATTAAAGAGGCATCTTGAGTGCTCATCGATCCTACTATCACCGCTAAACTGCCTTTGAGTGTATTGAAAACCACCGCAAGCAAAAACCAAGAACGAGACTTTTTTCGGAATACCAAACGATCAAAAGGAATAGAACCTAAAAAAAAACAAAAAAAAATCAGAGAAATTAAACTTAAAAGATTTAATTCTTGAAACATCAAGGTTTACCGAGATCAGGGTATCTTTGAGCAAGGATCCAAGTCACTACTCCCGCTAAAACGATAAAAATAGAGAGAAACTGACTGGTAGAAAGAGAACCCACAATAAACCCTCGAATAGTATCTCCACGGAAAAATTCAATGAAAATTCTAAAAAAAGGATAAATAAGCAAATAGGATGCTGCAATTTGTCCTTCAAACGATTTTTTTCGAGACTTAAAAAACAATCCTAAAAAAAGAAGCCCTAAGCCAAAAGCTTCATAAAGTTGCGTAGGATGAAGTGGAATACCACGTAACGCCGGTTCCACCAGCGATGAATCCAACCGAATCCCAAAACTTGAACCGGTGGGCTTGCCATAACAGCAACCCGCCATCAAGCATCCAATTCTACCAAAAGCATGCGCAATGACTAAACCAGGAGTCAAAAGATCCAAAATAGTCCAAAGAGGCATACGACGAGAAAGAGTGTACCAGATTAAAAAAGGAATAACGGCTAAAGGACCTCCAAAAAAAACTAACCCCCCCTCCCAGACCTTCACAATATCCATAGGATGAGCAAAGTACACATCCCATTGGGTCAAAACATAAAGCAACCGAGCACCCACAAACCCAACAAGTACAGACGTAAAAACTAAGTCTAAAATAGTCTGTACCTTAAAAGAAGTTCGTCCAGTCAGCGATTTAATGACCGAATTGGAAGCTAAAAAACCAAGTCCAATGCAAAAACCATAGGTACGAATCGGAAGGGGCCCCAGTTGAATCAAAATCGGATGCATGAGATCGCCTTTTTAGAATTTTTCTTGTCCATAAAAGCATCCCATAAAGCAATCGCAACGCCTATACAGATAGCGGAGTCAGCAACATTGAATGCAGGGTAATAAGCGGAATACCAATGAAAGTACAAAAAATCAACGACATACCCAAGCTCTAATCGATCTAATAAATTCCCAATGGCACCTGAAATAATCAAAGACATAGCAGTAATCACCAGGTAAGCCCGTTCAGAAATTTTTAAAAAAATATAAAAAACACCGACTAAGGCAAGACAAGGAACAATGATAAAAAAAGGATCCCGAAAGGCAGGATCAGTATGAGCCAAAAAACCAAAAGCCGCACCCTTATTTTGAACATACGTCAAATCAAATAAATGAGGAATGACGACCTGACTCTCACCTAAAGCAAACCTGTCAGTAATCAACTTTTTGGTAACCCGATCAAGAAACACCACCCAAGTTCCAACAACCGTTAAAAAGAGGTACCGATTTTTAAAAACCCATTTCATCTCCTGATACTCTCACCGCTTGTGAAGACTTCCAAGTGTAAAATTTGACTTTAATTTACAAGAAGCTGCTTTTCCAAAAGAAAAAAATGGCAATCAGGGTTGGAACCAGTGCCCCGACACTACATTGCCAAGATTTCAACTCAGGAAATTTCTTTTTCAATACCTGATACCCCAGCATATTCGGAGCATTCGCAAAAAGAGTAAGCCCCCCTCCCACAATCCCTCCCGCAACTAAATAGTACCGAGTCGTTTCTGATAAACCTGGGATCTGAGTACCCAGATGAGTCAAAACAACATTGTCTAAAAAAGAAGTTAAAAAAATAGATCCCAGGTAAACCTGCTGTGGACTTGCTGTTTTTAAAATGGCCTCCATTTCTTCTCCAGGAAATCCATTTAAAATGATCAAAGCAGTCAGAAATCCACCTACTTGAAAAGCTTGCTTAAAAGCCACCGAGATAGAGCCTTGATACTTGCGGGTGCATTTCCAAAAAATCAAATAAAGACCTAAAAGACCCCATTTCCCCCACCACCCATGAGCGGCATGCCTTAAAAAAAAGGTAAGAAAGAGAATTTGAATACCTTGGACCCAAAAAGGAACCTCTTTATCTATCAAAAACTCTTCAGTTGAGTGAAGCTCCTTCCGGTACCAATAGGCCACCCCCAGTACTGATACCAAACTTGCCGCAATACTCTTGAAAACAAAGTGATGCATCATGAAAGAAAAATCCCAACCCCAGGCTCGGGAAACCATGAGAACACAAGGAGCAGCGTAAGGTGTAATCACCCCTCCTATAGAAACATTGACCCATAATAAACCCAAACTTGCTGAATAAAATCCAAGAGCTCTCTTGCGTGAAGCAAAAAAAACTAAAAACAAAGACGTAGCAAGACTCATGGCTACTATTTCAGTTAACAAACTTCCCAATAAAGGAGTGATCCAAAGAAGACTCACATAAATTGCGACACTCTGAGGCATTCCAAAAGTACCATGGAAGAAACCTGCAACCTTCATCGCTAATTTTTGAGCCAGTACTACCAAAGGACGCGTTGAACACAAAAGAAGAATGACTGCTGCTAAAAAAGGCTCTTGAAAACTTCGATCATAGAGGTACTTTTGAACCCCGACAAATCCTTGTTGAAAATTCAAAAAAATTAAAAAAATTGCAGCCCAAGACAAGAAAATGACACCTGGATCTGAAAACATCCAAGTTCTGAAAAATCTTGAAAATCGAGGATGACCGAAATCTGCTAAAAAAACGTGCAAAAAAGCACAAGTGAAAAAAAAAGAAGCCACCTAAGAAGGATAACAAAACAGTACTTTTTCTGCAAAGTATGAGTTAAACTAAGTCGTGGGATGGATCTGGATTTTGCTTTTTTGTTTTCAAACTGTGGCCGCTGAAACAGCTGATCTACCTCTTGATCTTTTAGAAACTCAGCTTGACAAGTCCAAGCCCTCACAAGAGGCTGTTTTGCTCCAAAAGGCCTTTGACGCGTGGAAAAAAGATCGCTGCTTCGTAAGTTTCAAACATTTAAGTAAAATTTCGCAAAATTCTTCCTTTGTGGATTTTAAACATTTCCTCAATGCAGCCTGCCATTATCAGGAAGCTAAAAAAAAATGGAACCTGAAAAAATATGCTGAGGTCATTTCCCACACTCAAAAAGCTATTCAGTTAGGGCATCAGGCCCAGCGTTTTGCCTACACAAGCTTATCCAAAAAATCCCAGCAATTAATCGGAGAAAATGAACTTCTTTTAGGAAAAAGTCTAACAGCCCTCAAAAGAGCATCTCAGGCGATGCCACATTTAGCTTCGGGTTTTAACCGATTGCAGGATACTTCTGTCGATTTTGAGAGTGCAGAAACTTATGCAAAAATCTGCAAAAAAAATCCTTCTTCTTTTTGTACGAGCTGGATAAAAAAACTTGCTCCTTCGTATTCCGATCCGCTCTCAAAACAACTTCAAGCTTTTTTTCCAGAAATTTTCAAAAAAACTACCAGCATTTCTAAAAAAAGTCCACTGAGTTACAAAAATCCCGATTCAGATACCGTTCTTTTTGAGGAATCTATCCATGCTTATTCAGATAAACAGCTCACTCAAGCACAAAAGGGATTCCGCAAGCTTTTACAACAATACCCTCGATCTTCCCATCGCACGCGCACTCAGTACTGGCTTGCCCAGACGGTAGAAAGCTCAGAAGCTCAATCAATTTTGTCAGAAATTCAAACTCAAGCTCCCTTGACCTATTATGCCCTTTTAGCTTCAAAAATTACCCAACAATCCCCTGATCATGCACTCAGCGCTGAGCTCCCTCTGGCAAATACTGAAGACCCTCGTTTAAATCCTTCCAGCAACTACCACCTGAATCGAGCAGAAGTTTTTTTAAAAGCAAAAGCCATGGATCTTGCAATCTATGAACTAGAAAATATAGTAGGCATTGAATCGTTTTCAAGTCCTTTTTTGACATACCTGACCATCCTCAACTACCGAGCGAAAAATCATAAAAAGTCTTTTCAAATTTTAAACGAATTATTCCAACGCAATGATCACGTTTTCAGCTCTTACCATCTGAGACTTGTTTTCCCTATTGAATTTTTTAAAACAATTGAAGAACATTCTAAGCAAAATGCCTTAGACCCTATTTTAGTCCTGAGTTTAATCAAACAAGAATCTGCTTTCGCACCAGAAGCTTATTCTCGAGCAAAGGCAATTGGCGCTATGCAAATTCTTTTAAGCACCGCTCGCAATGTGGATGCTACCATTACCTTAGAAAACTTACTTGAGTTACCTCACAATATACGCATTGGAACGAAGTACCTTTCTCAATTATTGGAACGTTACCATGGAAATACCGTGATGGCTTTAGCTGCCTACAATGCAGGCCCTGGTGCGGTAGATCGATGGATCAAAAATAATAGCCCAAAACTTTCATCTCTCCTATGGATTGAAAACATTCCATATAAAGAAACACGAAACTATGTCACTTCTATTATGAGAAACTACTATTGGTACACGCGTAAACTTCAAGACCCCAACGTAAGCTTTGAAAAAATTCTTAATCTTTTCTGGAAAGACTCAATGACTGCTCAAGGAACTTAAGGAGAAAAACGAAAGTGCAAGATATCTCCATCACGAACGATATATTCTTTTCCTTCAAGCTTCAAAGCTCCCGCATTTCGAATAGCAGCCTCACTATGGTACTTCATTAAATCGTCGTAATGATAAACTTCAGCACGGATAAATCCCTTTTCAAAATCACTGTGAATCACTCCTGCTGCTTGCGGAGCTTTCCAACCTTTACTAATAGTCCAAGCTCTTACTTCCGTCTCACCTGCGGTAAAATATGTCTGAAGATCTAAGAGATCATAACCTGCTCGAATCACACGGCTTAATCCAGGTTCTTCCATACCCATAGCTTCTAAAAAATCCACTTTTTCCTCTTCTGAAAGCTCAGCAATCTCAGCTTCAATTTTTCCACAAATAGCAATGACAGGACTTTTTTCTTCAGAAGCATACTCACACAAGCGCTTGAGATAGATATTGGATTGCTGCTGATTCAGATCGTGATCATCCACATTCGCAACATACATCACTTTCTTTGCCGTAATTAAATGAAAATCACGGATCATTAAATATTCTTCTTCTGAAAGTCCAAGCGATCGCACAGGTTTTGCTTTTTCTAAACTTTCCTTGATTTTTTCTGCAAGTGCCAACTGTGCCTGAGCTTTTTTATCTTGAGATACCCTGCAAGTTCTTTGCAAATTGGAAAATTTCTTCGTGATCGTATCTAAATCCGCCAAAATAAGCTCTGTATCAATCACAGAAATATCTCCTAAAGGATCAACTTTTCCTGCAACATGAACCACATTGGGATCTGAAAAACACCGAACCACATGAGCTAATGCATGGGTCTCTCGAATATGACCTAAAAACTGATTGCCTAATCCTTCTCCTTGTGAGGCTCCTTTGACCAATCCTGCAATATCCACAAAAATCATGCTGGCAGGCACTAATTTCTGAGGAGGAATATAACGCGCAATCGCAGCAAGCCTAGGATCGGGCACTTTGACAATGCCCACATTAGGCTCAATGGTACAAAAAGGATAATTAGCAGCTTCAGCTTTCGCTGAAGTTAACGCATTAAAAATAGTCGATTTTCCTACATTAGGTAAGCCTACAATCGCACATTGAAATCCCATCTTTCACCTCTTTTTTTTATGATAACAATTCATCGCTTCCTGCATTTTCCCCTCTAAAATCAGCAAAGCAGCCTCATTCACTTCCTCTAAAACAGCACTCACTTGCAAATACTGTGCATCGGAAAATCTCTGAAGCACATAATCAGCTACTTCTATTCGAGAAAGAGCAGACGGTCGATCAATTCCTATACGAATGCGATGGTACTTTGTGTGTTCTTTACCAAGAGATGCTTCCAAAGACTGCAACCCTCGATGCCCCCCTGTACCACCCCCAGTTTTCAATCTCAGAGTTAAAAAAGGTAAATCTAAGTCATCATGAATAACGATAAGATCTTCTGGAACACACCGATAAAACCGATAAAGAGAAGCCACGCAGCGCCCTGATTGATTCATATAAGTCTGCGGCTTAACCAGCATCACCTCTTGCCCCAATATCTGAACAAAAGAGACCTCACCTTCATGCCTGACACAAGAAACACGCGCATCCCAACACTTGCGCATCTGATCAATCGCTAAAAAACCCAAATTATGACGTGTACGCTCGTACTTAATTCCAGGATTTCCTAAACCAACAATAATTTTCATTTAAAAAATAAACTACTCACACTATCGTGGTGCTGGATACGGTAGATAGCTTCTGCTAAAAGCTCTGCTACAGACAATTGAATGATTTTTGGACAAGAACGAACTTGCTCAGAAAGCTCTAAGGTATCTGTGACAATGACTTTTTCAATCTGAGATTTTTCGATGCGATCAATGGCAACACCCGATAAAACTCCATGAGTTGCAGCTGCAAAGACTTTCTTTGCTCCGTGCTTGAAAACTGCCTCTGCAGCTTGCACCAAGGTCCCTGCAGTATCAATCATATCATCTAAAATCACCACCGTTTTCTGACTGACTTCTCCTACTACATTCATAGCTTGAGCCATATTCGGCCCTATACGCCTTTTATCAATGACAGCAACGGTTGCATCTAACCGCTCAGCTAATTGCCGCGCACGCTCTAACCCCCCGGTATCAGGACTCACAATGACAAATTCTTTACAATCAGACATTTTTTTGAAGTGATCCAAAATCACAGGTGAGGCGAATAAATTATCAAAAGGAATATTGAAAAATCCCTGAATCTGCCCTGCATGCAAATCCATAGAAACCATCCTCGTGGCTCCCGCTGCTACAAAAAGATCCGCAACTAATTTTGCGCTGATAGGTGTTCGAGGAGAAACCTTCCTGTCTTGACGTGCGTACCCATAATAAGGAACAACCGCAGTAATTTCTCGAGCACTCGCGCGTTTCAAGGCATCTATCATCACTAAAAACTCCATGAGGGTCTCATTGACAGGACGAGAGGTACTTTGAATCACATAAACATCTCTTCCTCGAACATTCTCACGAATTTGAACAAAAATCTCCCCATCACTGAAACGTCGAAGCTCAACAGATCCTAAAGACTTTTTTAAGCGTTGGCTGATTTTTTCTGCTAAATGCAAACTCGCTGTTCCTGACAGCAAGACCCAGTCTCTCGTTTCCATGCTCACGCCCTTCATTTTAAAACAAAATTGAGAATTTTATCCTGAACAAAAACAATCTTTTTAATTTCATTGTCCTGCAATTTCTCAGCAATATTCGGAATTTGACGCGCTAATGCCTCAACCATTGACTGATCTGTTCCCAGAGGAAGCTCTAACGTCCCACGTAATTTTCCCATCACTTGTATGGCAATGGTCCCTACCTCCTCAGCAACCAAGTCGGGATCAAATACGGGCCAAGGCTCAAAACTCAAAAGCCCTTTTTCTCCTAAAATCTCCCATAATTCTTCCGCAAGATGAGGTGCAAAAGGCTGAAGAAGCTGTACAAACGCTCTCAAGCAGCAATGAGGTCGAACAGCATATCCCGTCATAGTATTGACAAATACCATTAAATGACTCATAGCTGTATTGAACTTCAAATGCTCAATGGCATGGGTCACTTTTTGAATGGTCTGATGGGTGATTTTCCGCTGCTCAGCATCAGGCTCTTGAGTGCCAATACTTGCAAAAAGCCTAAAACCTCTTTGTAAAAAGCGATAAACACCCTCAATAGCTTGAGTAGACCAAGGCTTTTCTTTCTCAAGAGGCCCTAAAAACATCTCGTAAACGCGTAAAGTATCAGCTCCATATTCAGCTACCACATCATCAGGATTGATCACGTTCCCCCGAGACTTAGACATCTTTTCCCCGTCTTCACCTAAAATCATTCCCTGATGAACGAGCTTCCGAAAAGGCTCTGACTGACTGACCCAACCCAGATCAAAAAGAACCTTCATCCAAAACCGAGCGTAAAGTAAATGCCCCACAGCATGCTCCGCCCCCCCTATATAAACATCGACCGGCATCCAATAACGCACAGCCTCTGGATCAAAAGGCGCTTGCTCATTGTGGGGATCACAGAACCTTAAAAAATACCAAGAAGAAGCGGCACTTCCTGGCATGGTATCCGTTTCTCTTCGAACGCGCTCCCCGGTAACAGGATTGACAACATTCACCCAAGAGGGAATAGATGCCAAAGGACTTTCTCCCGTTCCAGAAGGCTCGTAACTTTCTACTTCCGGTAAAAGCACAGGCAGATCTTCGGGTGCCAGCGCAAGGACCTTCTCTTGCCCATACACCATCGGAAAAGGCTCCCCCCAGTAGCGCTGCCTAGAAAAAAGCCAATCCCTTAATTTGTACTGCACACAGGGAGCTCCCCAGTCACGCTTTTGGGATTCTGCTACCAACCACTCCCTGGCATGTGAAGCCTCCCACCCCGTCAACTCCTGAGAGTGTATCAGAAATTCAAAACCATCTCGTTCCTCTAAAACCTGCTTGATAGGAAGCCCGTACTTCGAAGCAAAATCAGCATCCCGAGCATCGTGTCCAGGCACTCCCATCACAACGGAACTCCCATAACCTGTGAGCACATAATCAGCAATCCAAATAGGAACTTTCTCTTGATTCCAAGGATTGCAAACATAAGAACCTAAAAAAATTCCCGTTTTCTCCTGTAAAGCTTCTTTTCTTAAGACTTCTGATTTTTGAGCAGCTTGCTTCTGGTACTCGCGCACTTTTTCTCGTTGTTCAGCAATAGTCAATGCCTCCACCCAAGGATGCTCAGGAGCAAGAACTAAAAAAGTCACCCCAAAGATGGTGTCGCAACGCGTGGTAAAAGCATCAAGACACAAGTCACTTCCTACCACAGGAAATTTCACCAACAAGCCTTCACTCTTGCCAATCCAGTTTCTCTGCAATTGCTTAGTGCCTTCCGGCCAATCTAAGGTATCCAAATCTTTGAGAAGCGCCTCTGCATAATCGGTAATTTTCAGCATCCACTGCTTCATAGGAATCCTGAAAACCGGATGATCCCCTCGTTCAGAGCGTCCATGAATGACTTCTTCATTAGCCAAAACAGTCTTCAGTTCAGGGCACCAATTGACGGCTACTTCCTTTTGGTAAGCAAGCCCTTTTTCGTAAAGCTTTAAAAATAAAAATTGCGTCCAACGGTAGTAGGAGCAATCGCATGTAGAAATCTCACGCGACCAATCGTAACTGAACCCCAAAGTTTTCAACTGCCGCTTGAAAGTTGCAATGGCATCTCGCGTAGTCTTTTCAGGATGAACCCCAGTTTTCAAAGCATACTGCTCAGCAGGAAGCCCAAAAGCATCCCAACCCATAGGATGAAGCACATTGAACCCACAAGCTCTCTTATAACGTGCCAGTATATCCGTTGCCGTGTAACCTTCAGGATGCCCTACGTGTAATCCGGTACTGCTTGGGTAAGGAAACATGTCTAAAACATAATACTTGGGTCTGCAATCCCCCGTTTTAGCCTCAAAGCATCTTTTTTCATCCCAAAATGCCTGCCACTTAGGCTCAATGCGCTTGGGCTCATACTTCATCTGCTACTCCTCATTGGTCCCCAAGACTGGACTTGAACCAGCACACCCTTGCGAGCGCGGCGCCCTGAACACCGTGTGTCTACCATTCCACCACTTGGGGATTTCTCTTTACTCATTGCACTTCTTTTAGACTCTTGCTAAATCACCTCTACGATCATGCAGAAAATGACCCATGGATCCAAGTGGCGACTACGACCACAGAGTGTTTTTTTTTGGACAATACTGATCATCTTAGTAGCCTCGATGTATCACAACCTCCTAATGCATGCACGAGATTTTGTCGTTTACTGGAAAACCGCATGCTTTGTCCGTTCCGGTGGCCCTGTGTACTCAGTCGCTCGAGATGGCGCTTGGGTTTTTAAATACCCGCCCTGGACATTTCCCCTTTTCCTGCCTTTTGGTTTCCTGAACCTTACCTGGGCTAAAACCGTCTATGGAATTTTACAAGTACTGGCTTTTGCTTTCATCTTGCGATGGACCTTCAGAGCTTCCGAAGACACTCGTGCTCCTTGCATCGTAGTTTTTTTATTTTGGGGCCTCTGGCAAGTCAATGCGCAAGATGGTCAAATTTCTCTGTTTTTAATCGCCACCTGGTTATGGGCGGGAAGCCCTATGGCCTTAGAACGCCTCAATCTGAAAACTACTTTGCTTCTTGCTGCTTGCTCCTCCAAAATATTCACTTTTTATCCCCTCCTAAGCCTAGGTATTTCATGGAAAGCCATTCGCACCACTTTTTTTATTTTTATAGCCATTTTTTTGCCCCTGTCTCTGCCTGCTCTATGGGTAACGAAAGATCACTCCCTATTCCATTTAGGACAATCCTATGCACAGGCAGCACTTTCAGGAGGACACCTCCTACTGGATGCGGATGTCAGAGGAAGATCCAACCAAGGCCTGACAGGACTATGCTTGCGTCTTTTACAGATTCCCCGCGAGCAAACGCTTGCGGATATCTTCTGTTGTCTCATCGTAGGATCGCTCATCGCTTTCGGTTGGCATCGTCTTTCCCGTAACATGCGATTTCAAGATCGCTTTGTGGGCTGGATAGGATTAACCCCTGTCATTCATCCTCTGCCTTTTTGGTATTCCTTTGTCATGGCATTTCCATTGGCAAGCCTCTCCCTGAGTGCTTCTCTGAGAGCCAAAAAGCGAACCCTAACTCTTGCTAGTTCTCTGCTTGGCATCGCTATGATTACTATTTTAACTCAGAAAACTCTTGGATCGCTCGGAACTATCCTTGAATTTTACTCGGTCAAGTCCTGGGGAGTCTTGCTCTGCTGCCTTGCCCTGAAAATCAGTCAAAAAAACTAGTGGATGATCGTCCCAATTCTTTTCGGCTTAAAAGTGAACTCACTTTCCGAAAAGCTCATCCAAAAAGAAAGCCAAATGCACATGGCCCTCCCTTTCACATTATCCAGAGGGACAAATCCCCAAAAACGGCTATCATTGGACATGTCTCGATTGTCACCCATCACAAAAAGTTGACCTTCCGGCACAGTGATAGGTCCAAACGTCTCTCCTAAGAAATGGGTCTTATCTAGCATCACAAGATGATCAACACGGTCTAGATGCTCAGAATAAAGATCAAAGGTCGCTTGGGTATACTTAGGGTCATTCAATGATTCAAACTGAGACTTGCTTGCTTCAGCAGTGAGACTCATTTGACCGATTTCTTTTTGATTGATATAAAGGGTCTTATTTTTGAGCTCGATTTGATCTCCAGCGATTCCGACCACACGCTTGATATAGTAAATGTTTTCATCTTTAGGATACAAAAAAACCACAACATCACCACGAGAAGGAGGATCCCTCTTCATGAGATACAAAGGCTGCTTACGAAAAAGATCCGAAAAAGGAACCTTCAGTCCATAAGCAAATTTATTCACAAAAATATGATCCCCCACCAATAAAGTGGGAATCATCGATCCTGAGGGGATCTTAAAAGCCTCCACAAGACTCGATCGCACCGTAAAAACCAAAAGAAGCGACAGAGCCAGAGAAAAAGTGCCCTCTAGAAACCATTTTTTAGTATAAGGAACCGGTTTTGTTTTTTTATCTTTCACAACGGGCCTATGATAGCCTGTTCAAGTAAGAAGTACAGGAAATTTTAGCCTAACTAAAGGGGTTAAATTTATACAGTGATGAAGCTTTTAGATCGTTATACCAGTGGTCTTTTTTTACGCAATCTGCTTTTGGCCCTTGCGGCCTTGAGCTTTCTTTTTTGGTTTCAATCCATGCTGCCTGATTTTTACGATCACAAGTACACTTCTAAACAAATTTTAATTTACCATGCCATGAACATTCCTCAGATTATCACACAAATGGCTCCTCCTTCGGTTTTACTCGCAACCGTCATCACCCTTTCGGGGCTCTCTCGCAATTACGAGCTCATTGCTTGTTATGCTTTAGGCTGGGGGGTAAAGCGCATTTTAGCCCCCCTTACAGCCATTATCGCTATATTCTGTTTTCTCCTTTTGATCCTACAAAACTTCTTACCGCCTATTTTTCAAACAAGGCTTCGTTACAAAATAACAACCATGGAAAAAAAAATGGATTTTTTTCTGGATCTAAAAAGAGATAAAATCTGGTACCGATCAAACAATATGATTTATAACCTCAAGCATTTTGACGATAGCTCTCAGACGATTCATGGTATTTTCTTATACACTTTTAACGATGATTTTGAGCTCATCGAAGTTGTAGCTGCTGAAAAAGCAAAATTTCTGTCTCCGGGTTGGAAACTTTTAAAAGGCAATGTGACCGTTTTTTCGGAAGAAAGTCCATTTCCAGTAACCAAGAATTTTGTTGAAAAGGAAGTGCTCATTGCTGAATCTCCGAAGGATTTTCGTGAGATTGAAAAAGAAGTAGACGGTCTTAAATTTGAAGAATTACTACGGTACATTCGGAAAATGAAGCAAGCAGGAGTAAGCACACGTAGGTACGAAGTCAGACTTCATGCGCGCATTAGCTTAAGTCTCATGCCCATGATCATGTGTTTCTTGGCAGTACCATTTTCTTTGTCAACGCGTCGTGAAGGAGGGTTGATGAAGGATTTAGGCATTTGTTTTATCATCATCTTTTTTTATTGGCTCTTTTACTCCATCAGCTTATCCATGGGCACGAACGGATCACTCACACCTTGGTTTGCGGCATGGCTACCAAGCGGGGTTTTTTTCTTGCTCGCTACTGGCTTCCTCTTACGTAACTAGCCTCATCCCTTTGCTCGAGAGATGCCTCATTTTAAAAAAACAGGAAGAGTCTGAAAATTCCCCAGCATGGAAAATGCTGAGAAAGCTAAAATGCTACCACCTAGAAAAGTACAATCCCAAAATCTTAGGCTTACTTTCCAAAAGCATCCAACGAGGCATTAGGCTCCCTCGTTTTTTCCAGACAGGTATTTACATGAAAGCTCCAGCACAACCCTTGGAAACCGTGCTACATTATCCTGTGTCAAGAAAGGAACATAGTAAAAATCACTGCTTAGCTTCATTTTCTTGAGAACTGATTCAAAGATAAGATTTCTTTGAGGCAGTATGAATCGGATTTATTAAGAAGCTCGTATGACTCCAGGGCTTCAGTTTTGAAACCATAGGGCATGAGTAGATCATCAGTTAGAGAATATTGGAGTTGAAATATACGTTGAACTGCAATTGGATCAACAACTTTTTTAAAAAATTGCAAATCTTCATAAAAAAAGTGCATCAAAGGATGTTCCTAGGATGAGTAATCTGAGTCCATGTTTAACGACGATCTCTTATCATCAGCAGGCAACTGATTATTTTGATAATCTAAAGAATTTATTTTAAATCGAACTAGTTATCCAAAAGCGTGAGGCGAAGGCGAAATCTCAGTCGAAACTAATTCCCGGAAATAATTAGAATCCTCAAGTCCTATAAAGAAAGCATAGCGGAAACCGCCACCCTTATCTATAATATTCATTTTTTTTTGAATGAAATCCGGATTTGAATATAACGTACCATTATTCAGTGTTATTTTTCCATTATTTAAGCCAATAATTAATGTGTTTTTATATAATAATAAATTATTATAACTTAAATCTGTATATTGAAATAGAGCAGAATTATTTTGAGTATTGTATTGAAATTTGTCGCCATAGAAAAAATTACTTGCAGCCACAACAAGAAAAACTCAGGTTATTTTTTTTATTAACTATAACAAAACACGCATGAAAGTTTGGAAGATCCTTTCATTCCAAAACTAAAGATTCGAATTCCTGATTTAATTCTGATTCTGTCTTAGTAAAATTGCTCTTAGAAGGATTTTTTTTAAAAAAATCAATTTCAGGAAGATCCACCCTAGGAACATTCCTCACAGGAAAATCTATCTTAGGAATAGCTACTCTAAAAAAATCAAACCCTTCCCCAGTACTACAACCAACGATCAGAAGGGCTATCCATGCAATCGTCATCCTAAAACTACGAATACCCATCATTTTTTCCTCAGAGCAGAATCATGAATCAACTGTTACAGTTTATCAATACTTTCTAGCGATTTTAATTTTTACTAGCAATTTCAGTTAGTTGTTATCTTAAGTACTCGGGTAAGTGGCCCCCAGATAAGAGAGTCGACTTCCCACGGAACCGGACTTACGGGTCACGTATCCGGCTCTTCATGTGAATTTAATCGATTTTTTCACTGCAAACCAATGCGGTAGTCTGTTCGAGGACCGGGTCTTTTGACCTACCCAATTGATAAACCAGACGTTGGGATAAGCTCTTTCAACCGCTCGGGTATGAGACAAATCTCCGCTTGTTGGAATATACTGTCCCACCGGGAACTCCCCTGCTTGCTAGATTCTCATAGAGGATTCGCCTTGTTTTTCGGTTGATCAACGATCCTCGCTCGAAGTCGTCTCCGAGTATAAGCTTCAATAGATGCTAACTGCGATGGATACTGGGTCATCTGATAATCATTCGACCACCCCCTATACCATCGATTGATTACGTCCATTGTGCTCTTTGTATCTTCGGACGTTCCTCGGGGGGTGAGCTCCCTCACTCGATCACGTGCTTTCAGATTGAGGAGAAATCGCTAGAGTCGCTGATTGTCATTCCCAGGAATTTTACTCCTCGGGACAGACTCACTTTTCTCTTCGGTTGACCTTCAGCTTCAGTCGATTCTCTATGAATTTACTAACTGTCCCCATCACTCGCTCTGCAGCTTTTGACGTACGCACGAAAATATTCGCGTCATCCGCCCAAGCGGCAGAACTGTAGTCCACGATTGTTCCAGTTCCTTGTCCAGTTCATCCAATACCACATTACTCAATAACGGGCTAAGTGGACTTCCTTGCGCAGAACCCTGCCGTAGTCGCCCTCACCAGACCCTCTTCCATGATCCCAGATCTCAGCACCATACCCGTCAGACGCAAAATGCGTTTGTCCGATATCTGTAGCTTCATCCGATTGATCAATCGATCGTGGCGAATTCGGTCAAAGAATCGCTCTAGGTCTACCACGTATTCTTTGTCCTCTTTCACCGTCTTTTGAGCCGCTTCCAAGGCTTGTCGTTGACTTCGCCCTGGTCTAAATCCATAGCCGTGTTTAGAAAATCCGAGCTTCAAAGATTCGGTTCTAATACTGCTTTCAGCCTGAACTAAGGTCTCTGACTGTAGGAATACCCAAGCACTCAAACCCCACCTCCAGCTTTTGCTATTTCTACCTTACGCTGGACTTGGCTGCTAACTCCAACTCTCCACTTCTTGGTTGAGTCGGGTGATTTCCTCCAAGAGATTCCTCTCAAAACTCTCAATTGTTACTCCATCTATTCCTGGAGCTCCACCCTTTCTTTTCTACCCTAAAGGCTAGCTCAAGTTGGTGAATTGAGCAGATTCTCTCAAAAGGACCCAAGTTCACTTCCATAGGCTAACTTTCCTTCACTCCTTGCATGGCTCTTTCTTAAACTCTCTCGTTAAGCAG
>Ga0208867_1000049_pt1 | contig 42078 bp, 51 predicted proteins | sample CryBogCBE05Oct08_FD_185505 | JGI IMG/M metagenome (GOLD analysis project Ga0208867, IMG submission 185505) | Freshwater microbial communities from Crystal Bog, Wisconsin, USA - CBE05Oct08 (SPAdes) (version 2) | ecosystem: Environmental > Aquatic > Freshwater > Lake | place: Crystal Bog... | reverse complement strand
AAGGAGAACGCCAAACAGGGCTCTCTCCTTATAGTTAGGCCCCCGGCTACGCCTCCTCCCCACTTTTGGCCCCAAGCGATCTGCTGTTTCGGGAATCGGCGCGTGACTGCAGCAACAGTTACTCGTGGCAGCCACTTCGTTGCCACGAGGAAGAACAGGAAGAACACATGAACCAGCACCGAGATGACGTCCCCGCAATCCGAATACCCGGAGAGAGCATCCCAACGACGCTATGGCTTGGCGTGCCAGCAGCTCTCCGCCCAGCGAGTGGGGCCACAGAGGGTTGGCTGCTGGTGTGTCTGGTAGACACGCAAGATTGGACGGTAGAGGACAGCCTGTGGGTGACGCTTTCGGTAACTGGCGAACTTTCTACTGTTGACCCTCAAACCCAGATCGAGTCGACCGTACCCACAGAGCCGTACCAGTGGTGGAAATTACCTACTTCTGAGAACAGCAACGAGAACGACGGCTGGATTGCAGTTTCACCCGGCAACGCGACCACAGTGCTCGTGTTCGGCGTCACCCGGCATTGCCCGCTTTGTGGGGGCCGCGCTCAGGTGGGCACCATCACGGTACTAGATGACGGTACGTCGTGGTTTCGCAATGTGCGCTGCCCCATATGTCGTTGAGGGGGGCTGGGCGCTACTTGATCGCATTTCAGTGCTCTGCCATTTTCTCTGGGTCCGACGCTGTTGGTATGCAAGCTGCGGTCCACCTAGTTCCACGAGATGCGGACGCCGCCGGGATCGTCATTGCGACCCGTGACAATTGGACCGGGAAAGCGTGGTCACTACCACGGGGTGATCTGGAGAACCTTCGGCCGAACCTTGGCGGCGCCGGGGTCTACGTAATGGTGGGTGCCGCTGATAATGACGACACGGGTGTGCCGGTCATCTACATCGGAGAGGCTGAGGACGTTACTTCTCGGCTCAGCATGGCCCACACCCAGCTCGGGAGATTGGACGTCACCTACCAACGTTTGGTGGTGTTCACCTCGCAGTCTGACGACCTCAACAAAGCGCACGTCAAGTGGCTGGAAGCAGAGCTGGTGAGACGCGCCAGGCTCGCGTCGCGTTGCACGCTTGCCAATGGCAACAGTCCGACGCGACCGTCGTTGACTGAGTTTGACCAGATCTTCGTTGAGTCGTTTCTCGTCAACATGCTGGTGCTCTACCCCCTGCTCGGAGTCGATGTCTTCACGCCTCCACCAAGCCCTAGTCCCCTGCCTACTCCTGCGCGTGACGACGCACCAGTAACCCGTGGTGACGAGCAGGTGTTCATGTCGGGACCAGACGGCACTCGCGCTACCGCACTCCTCGGTGCGGACAATCGGCTGACACTGCTCGCGGGATCCCGTATCTCGCGCGTGCCCTCTCCGTCGGAGAACTCTCGGCCGGCGGCACTGCGCAAACTTCTTGAAGGAAACGGTCAGCTTGATGTCGTTGACGAGGAATGGTGGTCGCTTCGTGAGAACTACGGCCCGCTAACTGCTTCTGGGGCTGCAGGCCTGGTAGTTGGCTACTCCATCAACGGGCGCACGGCGTGGAAGAATGCTGCCGGCACTCCAATAGCTCAGCTCGAGCGATGAGGTTTACTTGCTGAGAGGATGGCTGCTTGCAGCTTTTGCAAGATCCTCGTCGTTGACGTGCAGGTACCGAGACATGGTGGCCAAGTTGGCGTGGCCGAGCGCTGCTTGGAGCAGTCGCAAGTCAAAAGTCTTCGACCGCAGTGCGAGTGTCGCGAAGGTGTGGCGGCAGACGTGCGTGCGTACCCCGGGCTTGCGTAGTCCAGCTGTGGTGACTGCCGCGTCGAAGACCCCGGCGACGCCATCGCGATTCAGTCCGCACTCCCAGACGGGCCTGCCGGTGGCGTGTACGACCTGGCGAGGTCGCGTGGCCAAGAAAAGGCGGTCAGACGTGAGGTGGTGCTTGTCAAGAAAGGCTTGACGCTCCACGAGCCACGCCGCCGTCGCTTGGCTGGGAACGCTACCTAAGTGCAGACGGCGGGGCTTAGAACCCTTGCCCATCACGGTCAAGGGTTCTGGTGGGCTGCCGTTGAGGTCGCTGAGCGTGGCGTTCACCATCTCGGCAAGCCGCGGGCCACAGCCCAGCGCGAGTGAGACCAGAGCAACATCGCGCAGAGGCCATGCGCCAGTACTCGCTGCAACCAGCACGCGGCGCGCTTCTTCCTCACTGAGAGCTTCTGGGGAGTTGGCTTGCCGGCGTGGGCTCTTCAGGGTGAGTGACGGGTCGACGTAGATGCGCTCAGTTCGCCCGCACCACCCCATGAAGGTACGAATCGCGGACACGCGTCGGGCCATGGACTCATTGGAACGTTCGCGCGGTGCTTTGTCTGGGTTGGACGTGAAGCGCGGGTCCGGACGCTCTCGGTAGAGCAACAGTGACGCGACCAGGTCTTCACGGGAGACATCGGCGAGCCTCACTTCGTCAGGTGCTTCGCCGCGAACCTCGCCAATGAGCTTCAGGGTGTCATGCAGGTTCGCGCGCTGTGAATCGGTGGCACGTTGTGACCTTCCGACCACTCCCCGGTACTCCGCCAAGAAGTCGTCGATGGCTGTGCTCGCGAGCAGCTCTTGGGTCTTCGCAGCATTCTTAGCGTTGATGGCAGTTACTTGTCCCACGCTGAGAGCCTGTCCGAACATTCTTGCAGTGCAGTCACCGGGGTGGTGTGTGAGCATTCGATGACGTAGGCTGTCTTGCGTATCAACTCTGCCGAGGATGCGATTTTCTGTGACTAACGGCGTGCTAGCCAGCGACAGCCCCTCGTACTTCAACTTTTACGACCGCGTAGACTTCGTGCGAGCGTCTGAGGTTTTTCAAGACTTTGAAGCCCGAGGGGCCTCCTACGAGCAGTATCTAGATGCGGTGCGCCGCGCTATTGCTGAAAGTTTGAGGGCAGGTGAGCAGGTCTGCTTGATCGAATTCCATGTTGAGACCTACCTCGAGCAGGTTCGTTCCGGAGCGCAGCGCAGTCACTCATTAGAAGATCGGCGTCTTTGGGCGGTCGATCAGCCAGATCAAGTGCACCACCACATCAGGGGAGAGGCCGACCTTGAAACAATTCTTCAAACCTCGGAACTGAAATTCCTAGCCCTCGCCGTAACCGCATCTGATAACCCTGTTCGCAGTAGAACTTCATTCATGGGCGCCGTTTCGCAGGGGCAAGCGCTCGTCGAACGCTTTCGCCAGGCCCTCTATAGCCGAAGCACTGCGATACTAGCGATTGATTACTCGTCGACGGCCATGGGTATAACCCACTCTGGAACTATCTTTTTTGAGCCTGGCAATGGGGCGGAGAGCTCACTCAGCACAGAGGGTTACCAACTATTGCTAGGCGTGATGGTTATTGGAGTGTTAGGTCGAAGTGAGTTCAGGATTGCGCACACTGGGAGCGCGGGGTTACAGGAGGGCTTTGCTTGGTCAGTTGAACGTGGCCAACTAGACGAGATGTGAACCTGGCGCCGCAGATGACGCCCGGGCCATTCGCCTCAGACCTGCATTCTGCGTCGAACGAGCAATGTAGTACCTAGCGGGACTGGCGCGCGACTGCACCGCAATCCGTGCGCTGGCTGCCGTGTGCATAGATATTTCAAGGTCGGACCGTCGTATGGATGCGTACCCAAAAACTCAGTCTCTGGCTCCCAGGAGATGCAGGGCACAGGCACCCCCCGTCTCCGCGAATTGACGCCCCGCGAGACAATCCCTCTGCGCTTGCTGAGAGCCTTAAATACACAGTCAGAGTCACCGATAGCGGACGTCAAGTTTTCTCCCGCCATCAGAGTACAAATGCGGCCCGCCAGGGACACGGATTCCAATGCGAGAACGGTCTCATTGAACTCCTTAGCTTGTATAAGCCTTTGGACTACACAAGCCCCCTGGATGCGTACGACGTAGACCCACTACTCGATCCCGCAACCAATGGGTACCAAATCAAGAGCGCGGGGGCACGCAACGACTTTGGCTTGGGTAGTGCTGACCGGTTCTTCGCGATATCGCAGCCGTTCACGGCTGTCCTTGGTACGTGGGAGCGTCGTACAAGTCCAATCGAGTGGCTTATTGCAATACGCCTAACTCCTGAGCTAATTAGAGGCTGGCTACCGGCGGATACCTCTCCGTTCACTACACCAGCGGTATTCAAAGACATCACCAACAGCCGACTCGATGATCTGAAATGGAGGGCTCGACGGAAGCAGCTACAAGAGAGATGGCATGAAGAGCTTCCTGAGGGGTCGCCTCTTGGACTGCGGCCGAAGCGCGACCACAAGAAGCAGAAGCGCGTGCAGTTGTCGCTTTCACGCTCAGAAATTCTCCGTCTTCTCCCGCAACTCGTAGACATGGACACCACGGCGAGACTTCGGGAACTCCTCTAGGCCAGGAACCTTGAGCCTTGTGCAGAACTTCGGGCCCCCCGGACCGTACCTTCCATGGGGACAGTACGAGGAACGACCAAGGCGAGGGGCCAGAAGCACGATCTTGATAAGTTCTACACTAAACCGTCTGTTGCCGCGCAGTGTCTGGGGCACTTGGACTTGTCGGCGTTTGGGCGAATCATCGAGCCCTCGGCAGGCAGCGGGGCGTTTTCAAATATCCTAAGTGCCGCGGGACTCCCCTTAGTTGCCCTGGACCTCGACCCAGAGGACCCGAGCATTACCAAGCAAGACTGGTTCAGTTACCAAGTGACTTCTTCAGCGAAGACTCTTGTCGTCGGTAACCCTCCCTTCGGGAAGCAGGGGAGTCTGGCAGTGCGCTTCATCAACCACGCCTTTGAGGTTGTTGGTGCGGACACGGTTGCCTTTATCCTGCCTCGAGGTTTTCGAAAGGCCAGCACACAGCGGCGCATCTTCAAGTTCGCCACTCTTGAAAGCGACATCTTGTTAGACCCGAACAGCTTTTTATTGGAGGGCGTTGACTACGACCTGCCTTGCGTGTTTCAGGTTTGGAAGCGATCTCCAAGTGCTCGTTCGGATACGCCCGGTCCCACTACAAGTACAAACTTCACGTTCACGAAAAAGTCTGAGAAGCACGACTTCGCTGTACGTCGTGTCGGTGGCAAAGCCGGGCATGCATTTATTGATGATGCCTCTACGTCGGAGCAGAGCAATTACTTCGTAAAACTAGGAAGTGGCTCAGACGTGGGTCGAGTAATTTCAATGATCAATGGTCTGGACTTCTCCGTTGCCGACGACGGCACGGGCCCACGAACCCTCTCTAAACGCGAACTCGTAGCTCTGGTTGACGCGGGGTTCGCATCTTTGCCTAAGCGCCGTACATCCTCGCGGAGCCGTAAGGCCCCGTAGGCAAAGCCGCACTACACCGGGGTAACCTTCTCTCCGGAGAGAGCCGCTATAAGTTGCGAGGTCCTCTCGGAATCGAAAAGATCGTTGAACACCTGCAGAAAGCCTGTGAACGGCATACCACACTGCACACGGCGTTGATCTTTGTGATCTCGCTTGAAGTGGACAACTACGGGAGACGAGTCCGGTACAGCCTCTTTCCACAGTGCCTTTAACTCTGCCTGCCTTGTTGCCCATTTCTGGTCATCGGCGCGGGAGTTGGTTATTCCCTCGAACGCTCTTTCGGCCGTGAAGGGGGTTACATCCGCAGGGAACATGGTCCGCCAGTAATCAGCACGAACTCGCAGTACGTAGATCTCACGAATGTTTGTCTTGAAACTCGACCAGAAGCCTACGTACATAGCAAAGTCGCGCTTGGCGTTAGCGTTGCGAACCAAGTCCCCCAGCTCCACTGATGACCCGGCTTGTATGTTCTTGAACGAGTGGCGCATGACTTCATCATCGGGCTGCTTAATGCTGTACGCGTCTACTTCGTCTGTGTAGGAAGCTGGCACGTAGAGGCGCAGAAGGCTGGATACCCCACTTTGAAAGATAAAGCCATGCGCTTGACGAGCAGTGCTCGGGCTGGACGAGATAAGCAATCGGGACAACTGTTCGTCTGTAACTTGAATAGGAAACGGCTGTGCCGGCTGCTCTGTTGGCGCGTACCCCAGCTCTAGTCCCGTGGCTTCTATATCTTGCATGGTGGGTACGGTGACGCCCTAATGCAAAAGAGCTACGAGCCCCTTATGCGCACTGCTGGTGCCCGGCTCAAATACCTTCCAAGTAGTTCGTAGTACGGTGCGTGCTAGCTCGCGGAGGGGCCGGGTGTCACCCATCGGCACGAAGTCGAGGGCCCTGTGTAATTCCCGGTGCCCACACTGACCGTGCAAGCGGTGTATACGACGTCGCGGGGTCTTACCAGGAAGACTTCGATAGTGGCACCAATAAGAGCGTCCCCCATAGCAAGGACGTAGACGCGGTTGCCGCTCTGAAGTTCCGCGGAGCCGTCGCCGCGACCAGACAGTCACGCACCAGTGATTCAATGTCAGAGTGCAGACCTATCGCAATATCCATCGGCAATGCTGCGTCAAGCTTTCCCTGACATATCTTGGTCGCCGCGGCCTTGGAGAACCCGTCCCACGCCGAACACGCTTCTCCTGTCACCCCTGACATAGTTTCAGCAAGAAGTATTGGGCGACCAAGCGGTTCATAGTTCGTCACGGAAGCTTTTGTCATTCTAGAGACGGGGCGGCTTCGTTTTGCCGGGGCCACGGAAAGTCGTACCGAGCCCCCACATACCCAGACCACCTACTTGTTGTGAAGAAGGGTCGTCGTTGAGGAAGAAGATGCCGGCGGGTTGCTGGTCGGGGGACGACTGGTCGCGAGGCGCTTCTGTGCCCGGGCGTACATCCACCACCCCAGGCCACCCAACACGATGACCTGGCTCGCGACGAGGAGCACGGTGCCCTCGAGGTTCGCGTGATACTCCCAGCGGGCCTGACCGAGTCCCATCACCAGGCCCCAGGTGACGTAGAACATCATCGTTGCGCGTAGTGACGGCGAGCGGCGGATCTTCTGTGGGGTCGTGCCCGTACTCTAAAGCCTCGGCCCCTAGAGAAGCACGGTGCGCTTTTCGCACATTGCCCCAGCGAACTGCAGATTCCGAGGCTTCCCCCACTTCCGGGACTTCTAAGAGTGGGAGAGCGCCATGTGCGTTACGCCTCGGGGACCGAGCTCGCACCCCACTGACCACGCCCCCTGCGGAGTGCTTTCTCTCTGTGAAGTCACTCACGGCCCGTGACCTACTGGCCCGCCAACTCACTACGGGGACGTTACAACCCAGGGCCGTCGGGTCGCGAAGGGAGATCACCATGTCAGACGTTGTCGTGCGTCAAGCAGCACCGGGGTGGCGAGTGCTGCTACGCGACGTCGTGGGTGCCTCAGCCCTGACCCCACTAGCCCTCGCCTCGCTGCTGTCACTGCTTTCGGCGACCATCGCTACACCGGGTAGGGGCGTACACTTCGCCGAGCACGCCCAGGCCTGGGCCCTGCTGGCGTCAGTGGGGACCGGTCTGGTGTACTTGCTGAGCACGCGCTTTCGCGCGCTCAGCGTACTGCGTGCCTCGGCGGCCACGCTGGCGTCGAGGGCTCTGCGCCGCTGCTACGGCGCGGCGCTCGCCGTTACCGCGATCAGTTACGCCGCCGTCGGCTTCGCCATCGGCTTGCTCGCACGTGGTGGGCTGGTCTTCTCCGTGGGTGTGGACCTGGCCGATCTGGTCATGGGTCTGGCCGCGATCGTGGGCTTGATGGTAGCGGCACCGAGCGAGACCGAAGCCCCCGCGCGCTGAGCACCAGCCACGAGAAGCTCACTGAGCCCTCACGTACCGTCCGCCGCCCATCGGCCCATGACGGCGCAGCGCGCCTGCTGCCTAGTGCGTCTCTGCCTCCGCCCCGGACTGTCGTACCCATCAGGCCCGTGCGTTCGTTCAGCGAGCGCACGGGCTATTTACGTAGCGAGCTCGGTGCCCGGCGACTCCCGTGGATCCGCTTGCGTCGACGCGAGGACCCTGACCGTCCAGCACACCCCTCGCCCACGGTTCGGGGCCGCACCGGGACCGGCACTGGAGAGACCCGCACGAACGTCTCTCCCGGATGACTCCCATGACCGAACCACAGCGCCAGGCCCTCGACGCCTTGTACCTCGCCGAAGGCTGGACCGACGCGTCCGGGAACCACCTCGAGCCGGTCGAGAGCGACTGGGTCGTCTCGGCCTACCGCGACGCCCACGTCTTTTCTCCCGGCGGCGGACGTCGCGCGAACCTCCTCTGGCTCGTTCGCGCCGAGCAGCGAGACCCTGGAGCAGGCTTACGAGCGGGTCGTCGTCGCGGACTGACCGGGGCGCTGTCGGCCCGCGGTTGCCGAGCACCGCTCGCGGGTTCGCGAAGCCAGTCCCCCACCGAGTGCACGAACGAGACGACGGCACAACATGTGGTCATGGACGTCACGAGCTTGTTGTCTCCCCACGCCGCCACTCTTCAAAGTTGGAGCTGTGCGGTGCCCGAGTACCTGGAGCTGCCGAGGGCACTGGACGAATGGTTGCCCACTGAGACGGGCGCCAAGCTCCACGTGCTCTCGCCGGACGCCTACGTCCCCTACGGCTACGATCCAGCCAGCCGCCAGCGGCTGCGTCCTGCGGCGCTGTGCAGTACGCCGGGGCGCGTCGTACGCCTTGACGATGAGGGTCTGCGCCTTCCCGAAGGTCTGCGTGGCCGCTTGACTTCCGGCGGATTCTGGCAAGCCGCGGTCAGTAGCTTCGATGTCATCGAGCACGACACCGACACGGCCACCTACGGTGAGCTCTACGAAGTGCTTTGGCTGCTGTGCGACATCCGGCGAGGCTGGCTCATCTGCCCCGCCGAGCACCTGGCTCGCCGGCTGGCTGCTAAGGGGCTGAACACCGAACCCCGCTTCTACTTTGCCCTGCTCGCGGGATACCAGGGCATCGATGGCCTCTGCGGACCCTGTTGTGCGCGCCTGCCGGCAAGGGATATGGACTCGCTTGCGTAGCGGGTGCTACGCAAGCAAGCAGCGGCTGGTCAGCAGTACTGTGGTGGCGGCCTGGACCTCCGAGAGGTCGCGACCTCTGAGCCAGCGGATCTGGCTGAGCGGGCGCCCAGCACTGTACATGTACGTTCACAGGGTTCCGCTGTGGACGAGCGTACACAGTGCGGGCTCGATCGTTCAGTTATCCATGGCGGTAGGTAGGATCATCGATAACTTAACTTGGCTGTTCGTGTAACTTCTCTTCGCCGGTGGCGTCACCCCTCCCCTTTTGTCAGGTCGGCACCCTCGTACCCCTCCCCTTTTGGCAGGTCGTCGTGAGAACGCGGGCAAAACCGTGACGGTTCCGTAGCGGTTTTGACGGGTCTGGCGCATTACTATGCCTCGGCGGAGTTCGTCGGTTTAGCCCAGTTTCGTGCGGCGCGTGGCGCCAGGGTGTGTGCGAGCAGGCGCTCGGGGTGAACAGGTACTCCCATGACTACTTCTGCTCCTTCTTCTCGCGTCTGGGTCGATCTCGTCGATCCGGATGAAGCCGCACTCACTGCCGCCCTTCCCGCGGGTCTCCACGACTCGGTGATCGAGCGCCTCAAGGACCCCACCCGCCACAGCGACCAACCCCGACCCCGCCTCGAGAGCCACGGCGGCTACGTCATTGGCGTCGTCGTGTTGCCCGAGCGCAGCGGAGCCGAGGTGGTGTCGCGGGCGGTGGACGTCGTCTTGACGGGTAGCTGCCTCTACACCATTCACAACGAGTCGACTGCGGACGTGCTCATAGAGCTCGGCCAACGCGTGGCTGCGGCCGGTGAGGTGGCACCGGCGATGGTGCTTTATTTCTTGATGGACCTGGCGGCCGAGCGCTTTTTGTCGATGGTCGACGAGTTCGACTTCTCCATCAACGAGTTAGAAGACCACGTCGACGACTTAGAGTCACGAGCCGTGCGTAAGCAGATCGGGGATCTGCGTCACGCCATTTTGCACACGCGCCGTGTGCTCGTGCCCACGCGTGACACCTGTCGGGTGGTGGTGGATGACCGCTTGGACTTAGAAAGCGGGCTCGACATGTTCGACCACTCGTCCCAGCTGTTCTTTGCTGACGTGTACGACAAGTTGCTGCGCGCGGCCGACAGCTTGGATTTGTGTCGCGACCTGCTCGCCGGGGTGCGGGACTACCACCAAGCCGAGGTCGCCAACAACCAAAATGAGGTCATGAAGCGCTTGACGGTGATCGCCTCGGTGTTGTTGCTGCCGACGTTCATCGTGGGTCTGTACGGACAGAACCTAAAAGGTATGCCCGAAAGCGGCTTTCGCTACGGCTACGCCTTCTCGTGGGGCTTGATCATTACCACGACCATCGCGCAGTTGATCTTCTTTCGAAAGAAGCGTTGGATTTAGTCACGGGACCTGATAATCGGTCCGTGTAGCTCGAAAATGTGCTGCTACTGGCGCATGGCGGGGTCCGCTGACGCCAAGCGTCGTGGCTTAGTTACCGCGAGCCACGCGCGAGAGGAGGCGGGGCTTTTGTGGGTTGTTGGCCGTACTTCTTGTTTCGGCTCGGTGAAGTGCACGTTGCTCGCGTACCTGTAGTCGCGTGGCGGCTAGTGCAGGTCGGTGAGACGCCACGTACCAGCCACGAAGTCACGGCGCAGATTACGAAAGGCCACGAAGGTGAGTGCGGTCCACACGAGCCCCACATTCTCGGCGAGCAGTCGCGTGGCACCGCCTAGTGAGCTGTTAGTGGCCATGACAATGAGACCCAGCTCAATTCCCACGAGAAAAAGCCCAGTGAGCGTGGCGATAAATACTGACAAAACGGTGGAGATGATCGAGGGTCTCTTTGACGTCGGCACGGGGATCCTTTCATAGCGGGCACACGTTGCCCTTTGTTGTTACTGTCCACGAAAGATCAGGGTGCGCACGGTGCCCGTGACGTGAGAAAAACCTGACATGCGCTTGCCTGGGGGTGCCCGAGCGTGGACGGCACAGGTCAGCATCGCCTGTGATGCTCGTAACTAAGGAGAGAACCATGTTTGGATTTTCAAAGAAGCTGCCTGCGGCTTTTTACATCGGTGAGACGCTTGTCCGCCGGTCAAACAAAGGCAATTCGTTCATGTACGTGTAGTGGCCAGCGCTCGGGGGTGAAACCGAGCACGCCTACTTGCGGCCGAACGACCGCCGGTTGCGTCAAGCAATCGCGCAAGCGAAGCGAAACGGAACCTTCCGTCTCGCGTAAATCACGAAAGAGCCTCCCTTCGGGGAGGCTCTTTTTTCGTATCTGTGGCTGGAGTGTGCACTGTGAGTTATTGCCCGTTGGCGTGAGGCCGTGTGCACCCGCGAAATGCAGTGACATCATACGTTGTGTGGGACTTACTTGCTACCTCTGCTACTCGACGCGATTATGACCGCTCGCCCCTGAGCGGCGTTAATCGAAAAGAGAAGTTACGTGTCACGTTCGTATCGCACCAATCCCTACCAGGTGCAGCTCGCCCAAGACCCCACCAAGCGCCGCGCGTGGCACGATCACCGGTTCCACGACTGCAACTTGGCGCACCCGCGCCAAGTTGTTCTTGCGAACGACGTGATCGAGAATGCGCCGCGGTGGTACGCGTCGTGTGAGTGGATCGCGACGAAGAGCGCGAGAAACTTGGTGGACGTCTGTTCGTGCAACCACTGCGCGTACGCGGGCGCTACCCCACCGAAAAAGCTTCGTCGACGGGGACGACAGATCTTGACGCGAGTGGTGATGCGGCCAGTTAGTGAAGCCGACTTGGACTTCGTTGCCGATCGTGTGGAATCGGTGCGGTGATGTTTAGGCACGGTTAGTGGCACTCGTGCAAAGAGCGCATCACAGTGCTAAGCATGCCATTTATCTGGAAAGCACCCCCAACTAGAGCCGCCGCGCAAGTTAGACGACGGTGAGTACACAGACTTTGACAGAGAACTAGACGGGGACAGCGGCTACGCCAAGCCGGCGGGAACGTTCTGGATGTACGCGGGAGTGGTGATTGCGGTGGCGCTCTTGTTTGGATTGGCGTCTTTCGAGCAAACACACCACCACATCATTCAGCGTAACTACGACATGCCTAACAGTGAAGTTCCGAGTGACCTACACGTGTCATTCAAGGGTATGGTCATGCCCGCGGCCACGCACTACGTTTACCGCGTCGATCGGACCTGTTTGCGCCAAGGTCGACGTTTCGTACGTGAACGGGGCTGGGGCTACGGTGCAGGTGCACAACGTGACACTGCCGTGGTCAGTGGCCACACCGGCGCCGCCGGCATCGGGTTCCTTTCATTATTCGTCGTAGCGAACGGCACGGCACACAACGTGCTCGGCATGACCTGGCAGTCTTTCTTTAACGGATCGGCGAGCGACGAGGAGACGGCGCAGGGAACCGATCAGGGCGTTCTTTGCCGCTAACTCGGTTTTGCAGAGCCAGTGGCGTGTGCACGGTTTGGCAAACCCTCAACGAGTAAGAGAATGTCTCCACTACGGAAAGAACCTACTGATCTCGCCAGCGTCAGCGAGAAAGAAGCACCGCGTCGGCACGAAGTCGCACTGCACGCCGTAGCGGACGCGCTGGAAGCGGCGATCGCAGCGAACAAGCGCTGGTACGTGCGCTGGGGCTGCCAGGACTGCGGCGAGTACCACCGGCGCGACTTGGCGGCCTTTGGCGGCGAAGTACGCCGGGACCGGAGACTCGCCCAGGGTGCCAGGCCCGACATCACGTTGTGCGACCGAAGCGGGAATCCCCGAGCGGTAATCGAGATCGTGGTCACGCACGCACCCGAAGAGGCCGCTCGCCAGGTCTATAGAGATCTCTCGATGCCGCTGGTGCTGGTTTACCCGGCTGATTCGAAGACTGATGTCTATAGCGAGGGTCTTGAGAAGATGCACGAGTACGCCTCTCGCAAGCACACCCGAGTCTTCGTAGTACCGCCACAAGCGTGCGAACGCTCGTGGACGCCACCGCTAGAAGAGGCTCCTCTGGCGTGCGGCACTTGTGCGGCAAAAACGATCAACGTGGCGTGCAAAACGCGCGAGTACACCTGCTGGAAGTGTCGCTACGAGGGCGTGAAGGTCCTTGACGTGTACGCACTGCTCGGTGGCGAGCTGGTGGGCGTTGCTCCGGGGGCCAGTGATTTCTTGGCTGGTCGTGTTCTCGCCGACCAGTACAAAGTTCGCGCTGAGCGGCGCTACGTGCAAGCGGTGAACTCGACGTACCTGGCGACTACGTGTCGCTGCGGGGCAGTGCAGGGCGACATGTTTCTCTACGGATTTGCGGGATTTGACGACGATGTCGAAGAGATCTTTGAGACCTTTGATGAGACTCTGGGCCGCAGTCGGATGGATTTCGAAGCGGACGAGCCGCGAGAGGCCTTCCAGCCCGGACTGTTTGATGCTATCGACGAGGGCGACGAAGACGATGCGTACTCGTTTGACTCGTGGATCGTGTGCGAACGGGGACACGCGGAGTACCAAGAGACTCTGGCACCCGGCCCAACGCAGTTCTTCGACAGCCGGTACGTCAGTGCGCTGGGCCTGTGCGGTGACCGAGCCGGGCTCTTTGAGAAGGACTTCGCCCACTCTCGCTGAGGTTCTGGTGACTGCCCGGGGCCGGGGCCTTTGCACAGTAGCTCTACGCGCGAAGAAGGCCTTTGCGGACAGACTTTAAGGGGAGCGCGATGAGCGCGTATTTTGGATGGATCGGAGTGCTGCTCAACCTGGGCAGTATCTACTCGCAAGCTGCCCGGGTGCGGCGAATGGGGCCCGAGGGTGTGTCGCTTGGCACGTGGGGGTCTGTTCTTTACCAGTAGTGCATTTTGGGCGCTCTATGGACTCGCGACGCACAGTGCCGCGGGATTTTGGGGCGGGCTTTTGATCTTGCCGGGTATGACCTACGTGCTGGCGCGCGTGGAGTTTTGGCGACACGCACGAGTTAACTGGGCGATCGGTGTGTTGTCGGTGGCGTCTTTCGTGGCGCCCACCATGCTCGGTGGCTGGGCGGTTGGGACGTATGGCGTGGGAGCGGTGGGACTCTTTACTCGGTTGCCTCAGCTCATAGAGCTCGTGCGAGAGAAGCAGGCCGGTGGAGTCTCGGCGTGGTCGTGGGTGCCTGGCACGCTCGGAAGTGCCGTGTGGGCGGTGTACTGGGCGGGCCAGCACCAGTGGGCGGCGTTTAACGTCACGGTGGTTGGTGGGGTGACCGGTCTGGTGGTAGCGGCGCTCGCTACGTGGCGCCACCACCAGCGAAGCGACGAGGTGCTTCTTGAAACCGAGATCGTAGGGTCTGGTACGTACTGAGCTGGTGGGGCGAGTGCGCGAGACGTCGCCGTAGACACGATGAAGGCTATGAAGCCGAAGAGTTCTCCCGCCAAGAAGCCCCACGAGAGTTCCGCCGAGTGGGCCAAGCGGGCTACCGAAACAGCTCTGGCTGGTGGTCCGGGAATCGTAAAGAACTTGCCCGTGTGGTACCTGGGGCTCGAAGAGATCTTGCCCTTTGCGCTTGTGGGCAGCAACATTGCTGGCGAAGCAGTTATTGAGCCGGCCCTGGTCGAAGCGGCCACTTCGCCGGAAGCTCTCTTGAAGCTTTGCTACTTCGCCGAAGCCCTCGAAGCGCAAACGGGCGCGGTGCCGGAGAACTTGTGGCTGTGGGAGAAAGTGGGTAGTGGCCAGGCGATTTCTTCAAAGGCGCCACTCGCCTACTGGCGCCACCACCAGCAGTACGTGAGGGCGGGTTGCGGGTCGCTTGACCAAATGGTCGCCGGGATGCTCGCTATCCACCAGCCACTTGTTCGAGGACCAATCTTGTACGAAGAGCCCGAGGACGAAGAGATGATCGAGCTCGCTGACGAGCTGCGCAGCCGAGCTGACGCGAAGAGCCAGCTACTGGCTGAGTTGATGTTCTACTGGCGACGCGAGCGCTCGGCGCAGGTGACTGACGCGCTCGATACCTTACGTGGCGACGTCTTTAGCTTGCTCAGCAACGAAGACGTGATCGCTGACTTGGAGCTGGTTGGCACGAGCCGGGCAACGCGGGCTCGCAACGCCACGACGCACTACACCCTTTCTGACCAAAACCTCAGCCTCGATGTGCAACACGCGCGAGCGGTCATCTTGGCGAATGGGCCACGCTTCACCTTTGGCTCAATGATTGACTTTGACAAAGACACTCGCCAACTGCAGTTGCGCTACGACGACGCGTTGCGCGAAGACGGCTTCGTGCCTACCGCGCTCGTCTCGGACGACTGGGTGAACCCGGGCAAGAAGCCCGGGGTTCTAAAAGACGTCGCCAGCGATCTGCTGAACGGCGCAACGGTCAATCCGGTCACGGTGGCACTACTTGAGTCGTCGGACCCGCAGTTTGTCACTCCGCCAGCGACCTTTGACGTTGGCGACATCTCGGGATTGGTGAGTTCACTCGACAACAGCTACTTGGCCGTGCAAGGTCCTCCGGGAACGGGCAAGACCTACCAGGCCTCGAAGGCGATCTACGACGCCGTGCAGTCCGGCAAGCGCGTGGGTATCTGCGCGACGAGTCACGCGGCGATCGAGAACTTGCTGGCCGCGGTGGTCGAGCGCTTTGTCGGCCACCAGGGAAGAAAAGACCTCAGCGCGGTGAAGAAGTACTCGGGCGACTTAGAAGACCAGCGCATTATCAACTCGGTGACCTATACGACGTCGAACCGCGAAGCGTCCGACGAGGACTTCAACGTGGTGGCGGGAACGACGTGGTTGTTCTCCACTGAAGAGATGCGAAGCAACCCGGTTGACTATCTCTTCATCGACGAGGCTGGCCAGATGGCCCTCGCCGACGCGTTGGCTGCGTCGACGGCGGCAAAGAACGTCGTGTTACTCGGTGACCCGTTGCAGCTGGCTCAAGTGACGCTCGCCGATCACCCGGGTGGCGCGGGCGTCAGTGTGCTGGGGCACATCTTGGGTAGCGGCACGATGCCCGAGGGGCGCGGAGTGTTCTTGGCCGAGAGTCGGCGCATGCACCCGGAGTTGTGCGACTTCGTGTCCGAGTACGTCTACCAGTCACGCCTCAGCAGCCACAAGGCCTGCAAGAACCAAAAGATCAAGGGCCACGGCACGGGGCTTCGCCGCTTAGTAGCCAAGCACGACGGCCGGACGCGTTCTAGCCGTGAAGAGGTCGAACTCGTCAAGCGCGCCGTAGAAGGCTTGGTCGGTACGACGTGGGTGGGGGCAGACAAGAAGAGCCGGGCCATTGAACCGAGCGACATCTTGGTGGTGGCTCCCTACAACGACCAAGTCGACTTGCTGCGCTTGGCCCTTAGTCCAGACGTGGAGGTCGGGACGGTGGACCGCTTTCAAGGACGCGAGGCTCCCGTGGTCATCTACACCCTGACAACATCGAATGCGGCGTACATGCCTAGGACAACGTCGTTTCTGTTCTCGAAGAACCGACTCAACGTGGCTGTTTCACGGGCCCAGGGCCTGGCGTACGTCATCTGCACGGACTCACTGCTCGCGACGAGGGCACGTAGTGTCGAAGAGATCGATCTGATCGGCACTATGGCTGCCGCGGTCGAGCGAGCCGAGGTCGTGGAGTTCTAGGCCAGAAGTTTTGGCATTTCGACATTTTGACCTTTTGGCGGGGGCTGTTCGACGAAGAGCTTCTGTTGGCCCGACATCAGCCTTGATTTCTCGCGGCGTGGCAGAGATCTTTTTACCTTTTGACGAAAAGGGATTTAGTCCGCGTCGTTCGTGCGAAGTTCGCTCGCGACCTCTTGACGCCCGCGGCGGCGTGCGGCTTGATGTAGTTGCTGCTTGAAGCGGCGCTTGAAGTGAGGTCCGGTAGGAACGCACATCACGCAAGAACAGGCGCTGTAGCCAAGAAAGCGGTACTGGCGGCCGAGACCGCGGCGGGTGGAGGGAGAAGACATAGCCACAAAACGGTCCCCAGTGCCTTCAGGCGCGCCAGGAGCTTCTTGGCGTTGGCTACTCCCGCTGCCTTGGCGTGTGCCGTGAAGCTGTAGCGAGGCTCATTTTTCGCATTGTGTGCCCACGGCTTGCTACCACGCACGGTTCTTTGTAGACCAAAGGAGCCCCGTACGTGACGAACAGATAGCTGAGTACTTGGCCAATGAGCCGCCGTACGAAGAGGGCGACGCAGAGACATTGCGAGAAGTTCTCAAAGAGATTCGTGCCGACCGGGCTCGACTTGCTGCGGGTCACGGGGCGAGCACACGCGTGCTCTAACTCAGATCTCGCGAGTGCTTCTACAGACGGTGGGCCGCAAAGATGCGTGCAGTGCGGCAAAGATCTATGAGCTGGCTCGTCGTGGTGGCTTCTCAGTGAAGTGCCGACACTACTCCTTGTCCGTCGAGCGTGTCGAAGACGCGAATGATGACTACTTGTGGGTGCATGACTACCGGCCAGAAAGCACGAAACAGTCTCAAGGCGCCACTGCGGTTGTTCTTTCTCGCCTGGCCGAGCCCGACTGGCGCGTTGCTGAGACGGGGTCTTTGTAGCCGCGCTTTTCTCCCGGCGTTACTTCGCTGAGTGCACAGCCCTGCGAACCGCGAACTCTCTTTAGCGGGGCAGAGTGCTCACTGCTTTTGTAGGGAGATCTAATGAATTCGCAGCAAGAACAGTCAAAGCGTTGCGGTTGGCACTTTGGCACGATTGGCGTGCACCCGTGCCAGCTGGGCGAATGCGTCCACGCCGCTGACTGCACCGAGGGCTCACCAGCGGACCAGTTTTTTGACCGCGAGCCGTTAGAGCAGAGCTTCTTTGTTGGTGACGTGATTGTTAGCAAGGCTCACCCAGAGTGGGGAGAACTCACGGTCACTGACGCGGTGGTGGCCTACACGATCGTTGACGCGAGGGGGGTCGAGGACTACCAAGACGAGCACGCGATGTCTGGGTACCGCCTGATCCGCCACGCGTGCAAGCACGTAGGCGCTACTGGCGCTTCGTACCAGAGCAACTTCTGCCCGGACTGCGGGGCAAAGTTGTGACGAACGCTTCGAAGAGTGCCGTGGTGTACCCGCTGACGGTCGTGGCTGATCGCTATGGCGGGGTGTACTCGGGTGGGCGCTTTACAGCGTGGAACCTTGATCCCTGTGACGTGCCGGAGGCGCCGTGGGGCGATGACGGCGAAGCCAGCGAGTTCTGGTGGGCTGGTGGGGTCGACGGGTTCATTGTGGGGGTGGGCAGCACGCCCCAAGAAGCTATTGACGATCTTTTCGCCCAAGGCGGAGAACCTTCGATGAACCGCGAGCGTTGGGTGGTCCGGGGCGCGGCGTTGATCGGCTTGTTTTACGGGTCGGTGGGTACGTACGTGGTTTTGTCTTTGGTGCGAGGGCACTGGGCATGACTCGCGACGAACGCCAAGCGCTACGAGACAAGCACTCCCCTACTGAGTGCCCTGCGGACAACTGCTTCATTTGCCAGGGCGAGGGCGTCGCCGAGTGCGGCGAGTGTATTGAGCCGTACCCCTGCGACGCCATCAAGGTACTGAACGCATGGGAAGAACAGAACGAGGTCATCCAGGACCTGTGTAGGTCAAGGAAACTTTACGACGACGACTACGTCCGGGACGCTGTAGGGGAGATGACCGAATGACCCTCGCCGAACGCCAAGCCCTACGTAGTAAGCACCGGCCATGCCAAGTAGTGATTGGCGACGGCTTGTTTGATTGTTGCCAAATCTGCGGAAAGAACGGCAAGAACTCGGGGCCGTACTACCCCTGCGACGTCATAGGGGCATTGAACACACTCGACGCAGTGCTTTCTCGAGAAAGCGTAGACAAGCAGATCGACGGACTTGAGGGAACCATCGCGGTCCCCTGTGACTACTCGCCGGAGTGGGTAAGCGGGTTTCGGATCGGTGCGCAGGCATTAGCCGACGCTCTTTTAAAAGAGAGTGGCCTATGACACCTGAAGAGCGACAAGCCCTACGAGACAAGCACGCCAATTCTTCGGGCACGCTAAATGGCCGGTGTGTAGAGAACTGTTGCGCTTGGTGCACCTCGCATAAGTTCGACATACCCGTGGCCTGGCCCTGCGACGTCATAAAGGTACTGGACGCCACCGAGCCGGCGCCGAGTGACACGGCGGTCACGGGCTGTGACCATTGGTACGGCGCAGCGACGTTTTGCGAAGAAGAGTACTTGCCGTTCATGCATTTATTGGACCAAGAGCTGGCAAACGAACTTCTCTCAGACGAGCCAGAGGGCGAAAACATCTGCTTTGAGAAGCGCTTTGCCCACTGCCCCAAGTGCGGAGGAAAGCTATGAACCAGCAAGCTCGGTACCCAATGACGGGTCACGCAGTTCTAAAGGCCCCACGGATGTGGGTTGTCCCCTCCATGTCCGGCCAGACCGGATCCTCGCCCGGCTCTGTCGAGGAGTGCACGGCGTTCTCAGAAGAGCTTGCCAAGCGAGTCAAGGAACGCGCCTTACGAGCACAGCACCGTGAGCGGAGTATCTAAATGGCCCTCGACAGTAGTGACAGATACGTCACAACCAACGCAAAGGACGCATTGTGACAAATCTGTCACCAGAAGAACGCCAGGCGCTACGAGAAAAGCACGCCATGATTGACGATGAGACCAAGTTTTGCGTGGAGTGCAACACCACCGACGGCGAGTGGGTTCCCTACCCCTGCGACGTCGTCGTGACACTCAATGCACTTGATGCTTGTGAAGACAACCTGGAAGAGGCCGAGACTCACCTCATTGTTGTTCGTGAGTATCTCGAAGGTTACGTCGAAGAGTTCGAGAAGCAAGACTCAGAGTGGGCCAAGGGGGCTGTCCACGTCGCCAAGATGATGCTGGAAGAGTTCTGATGACGAGCGCCAGGCACTGCGCGACAAGCATCGGGCGGTCGAGGTCCAGCTTGGTGTACCCGTCTGCAACTACTGCATGCGCCTTTGGACTGCGGACAACGGTTGCGCCCATGACGACGTTCGCTACCCCTGTGACGTCATCTTGTTGCTCGACGCCAGCGAGCCCGCTGCTGCCCCGGCGTTGGTAACCGAGTAGCCCTACGACAAAGCCCCCTGTCAGATGACAGGGGGCTTTGTGATTTCTTTGCGAGAGTGCTGATCAGGCGGCGGTGCGGCGACGGTCGATTTCTGCGAGCAGTTCAACAGCGTTTTTGTGCTCTGTCGTGACGGCGGCGTCAGTCATCTTGACGATGTAGCCGCGGCTCGTGAAGTCGAAGACTTCGTCGCAGACCACGAAGGTGCCTTCGTAGCGTTCGAGAGCGGAGCCGTCGACTTCCTTGATGAACGTGACGTCGACATCGACGCCGAAGCGCTCGGAGAGCACACGGGCGACCTCGCGGGTCAGGTTCACTAGTTCTTTTTCGGCGGCTTTTTGGCGTTCAAGGCGAAGCGCGCGTTCGCGATCATCGCTCTTGGCGGCAGCTTCAACGAGTTGTTCGTATTGGGATTTGGGCTTCATGGGGAAACTCTTTTCGATTGTGGGGCTAACCCGGGGGTAGGTCAGCACTTCGCACCGTCGTCGGCGCAGAGACCCCAACAAGGCACCGAAGAGTTGAGGTGGCTGCGTTGCTTGGCAGCGCGGGTAGCGGACAGTGGGGTGTATGACCTTTTACGAGTGCGGCCACTGAGTACACCGAGGACTTCGACGACTTCGAACTGGACGAGGGGTGAGCTCTTTTTACACTTGGGCACGCGACTTCGCCGCAAGCACGGGGTTATTTCCTGGAACGACAGCGATACTCGAAACAAGCGCTGTAGGCGTTGTGGCAAGCGCCTGGGTCGCGAGCCGCTGGAACTTGTGCGCAAGTAGCACGAGCAGCGCAAGGCCAAGCCGAGTGCAGTAGTTAGGCGCTCTTGGGCAAGACCAACACGTCGAGACAGATCTCGGTCACGCGGTGGTTGATGATGTCGTCGATCTCTTTGACACTGAGTGTGCGATTCGAGGGCAGATCGTTCTCGGTGAGCACGAGGACTTCGCGGTCGCGGAACTTCATTGCGAGCGGGGCCAGGTCACCGAGCACGGAGCGCATCTCCAAGACCCACGGGGCGCTGTTCCAAAGGTCTCCCGCGCCTTCGATGACCGCGCACTCTTGCCCTTCGACATCCACCCACACGAGACCCACGCGGGCGGGATCGATGTGCAGCTCGTCCAAAATGTCGGTGACGGGGCGAACGGGAACGATGATCTCGCCGTCAGCGGTGACGCGCGACATGCCGCGGCGCTCGGGGTCAACGTGAAAGCGCAACTCACCCGTACTCGCACCCACCGCTCCCCACAGTCCCGTCATTCGGTCGTCGAGACCGTTTAGGACAATGTTCGTGCGCATCAGCCGGGCAGTTTCCGGTTCGGCCTCGACACACACCGCGCCGGCGAACCAGCCCGAGATGACGCCAGAGATGGAAGCCGTGCCGATGTTCGAACCGAGGTCGAGCATGATCGAGTCGGGGCTCACGTGGGCGCGCTCGACGGCGCGCAGCAGCTGTCCGCGCTCGTAGCTGCCCCAGGCGTAAACCGAGCGGCTGAGGCCCTGGTCGGTAGTGGTCATGACGTAGCGCGCACCGTCGGGGGCGTTGGCGACCACGTTGGTGCGGTGCGTGCCGACGAGGAGGTACTCGAGCTCGAGCAGATGGGGCCGAAAGACGCCCCGATAGCGAGTGACCAGCTTGGCGAGGGGAATTAGCAGGCGAAGGGTCTTGTGGTAGCGCACTGTCTCCGCGCGGAGCAGCAGCCAGGTACGCCAGGACTCCGGCATTGGCTTATCGGTCATGGCCCTGATCGTGTCGAAGAATGTGAAAAGGAACAGCAGGCGGGGATTTCTTGGAACTTTTATCGGGTGTGGCTGTTAGACGAGCAGGGGTCGGTCGGCACAGTCGTAGTTGCGGTGGGTAAAGACCGGAAAACAAATCTCGGGAGAAGACGTGGACGCGAACGAACAGAACACCAACGAAGCAGGCGGCGAGCGGGTCAAGATTTCTGGTGTCATCAACACCCGCAACGCCGAGACCTACTTGGACGCAGTGCTCTCGGCCATGGGCCAGATCTGCGACGAGCTGATCGTTGGCGACATGGACTCATCCGACCGTACGCTCGAGATCGCCTTGGCACACGGGGCTACCGTCTTGCACCTCGGGAACCTGGGCTTTCCCGAAGCAGGCATTCCGGCTGTTTTAGCCGCGGCGAACTTTCCTTGGATCTTGCGCTTGGACGCCGACGAGGTCTTGCCCAAGGTGCTCGGCGAGCGTTTGGTTGCCGTGGCCGACGCGGACGAGGCGGACATCGTTCATGTGCCGATTCGCACTTGGGCACTCGGGCGTCCCATCAACCACGGAAGCTTCGGGCCGGGCAACACCACTCCCCCGCGCTTCTTCAAGAATGGTTCGCTCGTGCACGGCATTCACATCCACGGGGTACACAGGCCCGTGGCCGGTGCGCGCGAGCTGCGCTTGACCGAAGAGGCGGACTGGTTCGAAAAGGGTCTGTACGTAGAGCACCTGTCCTTTCGGGGCACGGTGGACATGCGCTCGAAATCAGTTCGCTACACGGCAAACGAGGCTGATCAGGCCGAGGCCGGTACCTACCTGAAAGAGGCTCTGCGCTCGATTGCGCGTATTCCTTACGAGTTCTTTGGCCGCTTCGTGTACCGCGGGAGCTACAAGGACCGCTTGCTCGCGGTGATGATGTCGGCACACTGCGCTTTGTACCAAGCCGACCGGGCGATGCGCATGCTCCAGCTGAAGTTCTTTGGCACGGACCAAGAGATCGAAAAGCGCAACCACGCTGCGGCCACGCGGGCAGTGAGTAGCTGGAACCAAGCCAAGTAGCCGAGAGCGGCTACTGGTCGGTAGAAGCAGAGTTCGGACCGTAGAGCCCATGTCAACTTCGACCAAGAACCCCCTCGTCAGCACTGAGCCACTACCCGACGCGGAGAAACTGGCTTTGTATCTAAACGCTGGCGTCTTGCTCATTGAGTCAGCGCATCGCTCAGAGGACATCGTGAATCCTTCGCGAGGTCGAGTGGTGCCCGAGGGTACGCGAAGCGACGGAACGCATCGCTGGGGCGTGGCGAGTGCGTGGTACGTGGAGCAGTACGGTTACGACCCCACGGGCCGACTGGCTGAGCAGGTAGTGGCCCACATTCGAAAGCGTGGCTACGAAGTACCTACGCACACAGCCAGCGACGTTGCTGCGATTAAGGCGCAGTTCGCCAAGGACCTCTTGCGCGTCTCGTGGTGAGCCTGACCAAGCGCCTCTTTGGAAAGAGACGCTTGGTCAGTACACCTTCTTGCTACTGATAAAGCTCGATCGCAAAGAAGCTCGTCGGGCTGATGCCGTTCGGAGTGGAAACGGTGATGTTCTGCACTCCGGGTAGTCCGTTCGCGGTCGGTGGCGCGGTAAAGGTCAACATGTAGATGCCGTTCTTCTCTGACAACGAATTGACCTTGACTGGCGTGGCGCCGACGGAGAGGTGCAAGTTCGCCAACGCGCCGAAGTTTTTCCCCGTGATCGTCGTCACGCAGCCACCGGCAGTCGAGCACGAATTGTTGCTGGCTGAAAGTACCACCGGGGCGCCAGGATACGAAGCGACGATTGACAGATGAGCGAGCTGGGCGTAGGCCGCGAGTGAGGGCTTGGTTGGGAAGTACGACGTTGATGACCCGAAGTTGTTTTGAACGATGACCACGTAGCCGTTTGGCACCAAGGAGGGCAGCGTGACTTGCAGCGTGTGCGAGTTGGGACTGGTGATCGTCGAGTAGATACCAACCGGGCTGCCGCCGCCAACCGGAGATAGGTAGACGCCGTCTTTCGACGAGAAGTCCTGTCCAGTAATGGTAAGGGTGGCGCCACCAACGACTGAAGCAGTGTTGGTCGACAAACTGAGTATTTGTGGCACGTCACCAAAAGAGACGGACTGACTCGAAGAGACCACACCGGAGGCCTCAATGCTCACCTGCATCGTGTTGCCCGACGGCGCCGGGTAGGGGTCGCCCGGCATGGAGAAGGTCAGCGAGTCCTTGTTCACCTGAGAGATCGCGGCGTCGTGAATCGGGTCCTTGCCGACTTGTGAGAACACCAAGTCAGTCAGTGTGAGGTAGTTGAGATTGTTCGCAAGAATAATGCCGTCAGAGCCGCCCCAGAGGTGGCTGGGGTTCCCCTTACCCGCACCCGCGTCCACGATGCTCGTCATGGTGATCGGGGCTTGGTAGTCAAACTCCGAAGCAGCTGGGTAGATCTCCAAGCCAGAGGGAATGACCGGGTTGTTATTGGCGTCGACGGTTATTGCTCCATACAGCGGCGCATTGATCGTTGCGGGCGCCGAGGTGCCACCGGGCCCAGTCACGGCAACATTGGCCTGACAAAGGCCCGGGGTGTCGGTGGCGTTGTTGTTTGGGCACATGGACGGGTTCATGGCCGGAGCGACCGCGGAGATAACTCCGTCGGAGAGCACCTGGAAGTTCGTAGCGGGTAGTCCGCCGAAGGTCACGGCCGTAGCACCCGTGAAGCCCTGGCCGTAGATGTTGACCGTGGTACCTCCGTTATCGGAGCCGGCTTGTTGGCCCAGGGTCAGTACTTGAGGAGCTGGGCCGAGCTGGGCAGGGATGTCGTAGCCAAAGGCTGGGCCGGTGGCGATGTGACCGGAGTTGTAGATCACGGAGACGAGCGAGCTCTGCGTGGGCACCAACGAGCCAATGGACTTAGGAGTCGAAGCAGCCGGTGAGATGGCGACGAGCTGGGTGTTAGAGAGCACCTGGAAACTCGTAGCGGGCAGAGAGCCAAAGTCCACACCGGCAACGTCTCCGTGACCACTCGTCATGAAGCCCGATCCTTGGATGACGACCGAGGTGCCACCTGCCACGGACCCAACCGTGGGGGTGACCGAGGTAAGGCTCGAGGTCGTCGAGGCGGCAGCAGTTGAGCACAACGCGGCTGCTAGTCCCGGGGAACCGTTGGCGCCGGTCAAACGAGGCGTGCCGAGGCCACTCGCGGCGTCAAAGCCCTTGGCGGCACTGAAGCTGCCGCTGGCCATGTTGAACAGGTCATTGTTGCCCGAGGTGACGTCGTTGAAGCTTTGTGAGTAGAGGGCTTTGTTGTTGGCGACCTGGTAGAGCAGTGGCGTGGCAAAGCCCACTCCGGCCTTAGTGGCGGGATTTTGCTGACAGGTAGCTGACGAGTTCGTCAGTGCCAGCATGGCCGCCCAGATGGGGGTGGCCGAAGAGGTACCACCAATAGTTGTCCAGTTGCCGTTGTAGAGAATGGTGATGCCGGTGTAGGGGTCGGCGACCGCCGAGACGTCAGGAAGCACACGGCACTGCGTGGGGTTCGGGTTGCACGAAGTATCCGCAGCAGCAGTCTTGGCGCGAGCGTTCGAGGCTTGCCACGGGGTCTGGGGCCACACGGCGGAGACACCGCCACCGGTGGCCCCTCCACTCGTTGAGTCGTTCCACACGAGCTCAGAGGCTGGGTTCGCGGTGTTGTAGAGCGTGGTGCCGCCTACGGCGGTGACGTAGGGCTGCGAGGCGGGGTCGTCCACGGTGAGGTACGGCGTGGTCGGGGCGCCCTGGTTGACTCGTGAGCAGTCGTCGGAGCCGGCGTCACCGGCAGCTGCGAAGACGGTCTGGCCCTGGGCGGCGGCCTGGGCGAAGATCTGATTCTCGATTTGCAGCTGTGTCGGGTTGTAGCTCAGCACCGCGTTTTCGCAAAGACCCCAAGAGGTCGAGATGATTCGGGCCGAGTCGTCGGCCACGATCTGCTGGTAGGCGTCCAACGACGCGTTGCCGGTATTGGGTGCTTGGTAGACAACCACGTGAGCACGGGGGGCCAGCGCGACTGCGTCTTCGATGTCCAAAGCAGCTTCGCCTGCTCCGGGACCGACGCCCGGGCCGCCGTCAACGTTCACCACGGAGATGTTGGGCTTGGCGTTTAGGTAGCAGCTGGCAAAAGAGTTGATGTCGCTCGTCAAGAAAGGCTCGAGCTCGAACAGAGCAATGGTCTGACCCTGGCCGAAGTCACCGGCCTTGTAGAGGCCAGTGGCGCCGTAGGCGTTGGCGACCTGGTCGTCGGTCACACCGCCAGTGTTGGCGATCGTGGTGTTACGAGCACCGGCGCACGAGGTGGGCGCTCCGGCAGTAGCAGATGGGTACTGCGTAAAGTGGCGTCCCGCGTGTCCAGTAACGGGCCACATGACTTGTGAATGTGGCGCAATGGTGTGGTGGGGTTGCGACAAAGTGGCGAGAGTGTTGAGGCCAGAGACACCCAGTACTGACGGCGCGAAGGCAGCGGGCAGGCGCAGTGCCGAGGCGGTGTAGGTGGCTACGCGACCGGTCGCGAGGTGGGCGCGTTCTATTGTGGTCGAAAAAGCGGTGTTGGCCGCGGAGACGGTTCCGGTGACTTGCAGCTGGTCGCCATTTTGGAGCGTCGAGACGTGCAGACCGGACGCTTGCAACTGGGTGCGAAGAGCTGCGGCGACTTGTTGGTCGGCACCGAAGCGCGCGGCAAACTCACCACGCGACAGGTAGTGGCGATAAAGCGGAGAGTGCGGGTTCGCGATGTCGACGAGGTAGCTCTGCAGCGCGGCCGGGTTGGCGGGCTTCAGATAGACCTGAAAGGCGACTGAATGCGAAGACGTGGCGGCTCCTTCTGGGGTTGCTCCGACTGGTAGGACCGGAGCGGCGGCGACTACGGCCAGGCGAGTGTTTGAGATCGCAGCGGCGGCCGAAAGTGGGGCGAGAGATGCGACAACCAAGCTGAGTCCGGCGAGGGCGTAGCGGAGGTGACGGGGGGCGGTGTACATGAGGAGTCCTTAGTGCTTGGTCTTTTTGGCAGTGGGCTTTTCAATGCGGGTGAAGGCGGCGGTGGGAGCAGAACTTCCGACACGACTGATGGCGGTGACGTAGATGAGGTGCTCGACGGCGGGGTTTAGTCCAGAAATCTGGCAGTTGGGATGCGTGTTGAAGCACTCGTGACCGTGGTGGTCAGAGACCATGTAGCCGGTGATCGGTGACGAGCCGGCGCTCGGTACCGTCCAGGCCACGAGCAGGGTGGAACCACGCCAGTTGAGATAGACGTAGCGAGGGTTGCTTGGGGCGTAGGCGACGCGCCACGACGCGACGAGCGTGGTCGACGAGGTGGGAGTGAAGCGCGCGCCCGGAGCCAGGAGGTGCTTGCCAAGCAACCACCCCGAAAACAGGTGGCCGGGAAAGCTGAGCGACTGGCCCGAGGGCAAGTAGACCGCCGTGCCGGCTGGGATGCCCGAGATGGCAGACAGCGTGCCGTGGCCGCCGCTTAGGGCGAAGTTCAGGTTGTAAAAGACCGGCACGGCGACCGGATTAGACGTATCTGAGGGAGAACTCACAGCGAAGCCGTCTTGGGCGTAGACCACGAAGCGGTAGGTGCCCGGGGCGATTGGGCCGGGAATAGTGCAGATTGAGTCTGCGCCCGAGGCGAAACAGGCGAGGTGCGACGAAGTATCGCGAACGCTGTAGAGCGACACGGGACCGTTTGACGGTGTCCAGGTGACGGTGATCGAGTGGTCGCCGTTGTACGTAGCGAGCGGGGTGCTCGGGGCACTGAGCAGCGGCAAGGGTGTGGCCGCACTCGAGAGATCTGAAGCGGGGCTCGAACCGTCCTTGCTCGTGGCGACGACCGAGACGGTGTAGGACCGGGTGGGGTCGAGACCGGAGATCTGGCAGTCAAGCGTGGCGCCGTCAGCCGAGTCGCACGAACCAGCGGGGGCGGAGTTTTGGTCGTAGGCGGTCGCGGTGTAGTGAGAAAGCGGACTGGTGCCTGGTTTCAACGAGGGCTGCCACGTGACGTATAAGCCGCCGTCGGTGGGAGTGACGACCGGGGCGCTGGGAGCTGACGGGGGCTGGACGGGTTTGCCGAAGGTGGCTACGGAGATGGAGCCGAAGTTGACAACAGCGTCACCGTTGTTCACCATCCAGAGCCCACCCGAGACCGGCATCAGGGCGACGGGGTATAAGAATGACGGGTCGTCGATGACGGTGTAGGCCTGGGTAGTCTCGTCGAGGGCCATGAGATACCCCTGGTTAGAACCACCCTGGGTGTTCAAGAACCACAACGTCTTGCCGTCGGAGTACGTGGCCGAAGGAAAAGAGACGTCCAAGTTTGGATCGTCGATTTTGGTGACTGACAGAGTGGCGAGGTCGATTTGCAGCACGGCACCGGCGCCGCCAGGTAGTCCGTAGGTGTTCGTGACCCAGATCGACGAGGAGTCAATGGAGATGGTCCTCGGAACAGCAAACTGTGTGTTGTAGAGCGGGGTGATGGCGAGCGTGGTCGGATCGATGTGAGTCAGAGCTCCGGCACCAATACTCGTCGAGTTGCCATCAACCACCCAGACGCCGGCCGAGGCGTTGCCGGAAATGGCGCTGGGGTTGTCAAACGAGGGGTCTTGCAGAGTATTGATCACCGTCGACGTAGCGATGTCGATGACGGAGACAAACCCGACAGTATTTAGACCAGTCGTCCAGGTTCCAGTGTTGACGACAAAGAGTCGAGTGCCGTTTGACCACAGGGCCACGGGTGTGTTGAACGAGGGGTCATCGATCTCGGTGACTTGTTGAGTGACTGGGTCGATCTTGGAGATTGACCCGTTGCCGTCTGGGCCGCCGAGTTCATTGGCCACCCAGACGCTAGTGCCATCGAAGTAGATGGCGTTTGGGGTGTTGAAAGAAGGGTCGTTAAGTTCGGTACTCGCGTGAGTGGTCTCGTTGATGATCGTGATCGACCCCAGCTGATTTGGGCCGCCAGAGGAGTTAAGCACCCAGGCGGCGCCATTGACATTCGCGATGTCGACGGGTGCGTTGAGTGAGCTTGGGGCGAAGTTAGTGATGGCATCGACAGACTGCGGAGTTGCTGAGGCAGGTAGAGCGAGCAGTGTCGAGCCCACGAGGGCAGCTGCGAGAAAAGCACTCTTGATTTTCGAAAGACGCACGTAGAGCTCCTGAGTGGGCCGGGGCCCTTGACCGTGCGCGGGATCGTTGGAATTTCTGGTAGCTACAACAACATTTCGACGCAATTTCTTGAGACGTGTGCGTAGCGCGACAGTGTTGTGACGCCTTTGTGACAGCGCAGTGAGGCTCTTTACAGGTGATCGACTTAGCGCTTGCGCGTTGAGCGCAGACTGGCGCGCTCGGAACGGCTACCCCGCGAAAGCGAAAAGAGCCAGCTCGCAATGGTGGAGAAACGGTGGCGAGCTGTGGTCAAGAAAGCCAAGTGAATGCCGCCCCACACGAGCCAGGCGATAAAGCCGGAGAATTCGAGGCCGTGAAACTTCACGACGGCGCGGTAGCGCGAGATGTAGGCAGCGGAGCCGACGTCGATGTAGCGAAAGGTCTTTTGCTTCGGTGCGCCTTCAATGATGCGGCGGATCTGCCGACCGGCGTAGAAGCCACTTTGCAGAGCAACCTCTGCCACACCAGGCAGTCCTTGGTAGCTCATGATGTCACCCAAGACCCAGATGTTTTCGTGGCCCGGTACGGTGAGGCGGCTCGTGACTTCGATACGGCCTTGGCGATCTTGAGCAACGCCCAGGCGTTCGGCTAAGCGATCGACGAAGGAGACCGCACGCACGCCGGCGGTCCACAAGACGGTCTTTGTTTCGAAGCGCTCGATCGAACCGTCTTCGTGGCGCACGTTGAGTCCGTCGTGATCGAGATCGACGACGATGGACTTCATGTGCATGTCAACACCGAGCTCTTTTAAGTTCTTCGCGGCGATACCAGAGAGGTGCTCGCCAAAGGGACTAAGCGGGGCGGAGACTCCGTCGAAGAGGTGCACGCGGGTTTCGGTGGGGTCGATGCCGTGGAACTCTTCTTTGATGGTGCGGGTGGCAAGCTCGCGAATCTGGCCGGCGAGCTCCACGCCCGTGGGACCAGCACCCACCACGGCGAAGGTCAGCCAGGGGTGGCGGTCTTCGACGCTGTCGCGACTCTCGGCGTTTTCGAAAGCTTCGAAGATGCGACGACGAACGTCCAGAGCATCGTCGAGAGTTTTCATTCCCGGTGCAATGGCGGCAAAGTGGTCGTTGCCGAAGTAGGACTGGCGCATACCTGCGGCGACAACCAAGTAGTCGTACCCGCGGGTGAAAGTCGAAGCGTCACTACGAGCGAAGGTGACTTCTTTGGCTGTCGGGTCGATGTCGACGGCTTTGCCCTGGAGAACCTCGACGTGGGGGTAGTTCTTGAACATGGTGCGAAGGGGCTGGGAGATCTGACCTTCAGAGAGCAGTCCCGTTGCGCACTGGTACAACAGCGGCTGAAAGAGATTGGTCGTCGAGCGGTCAACCAGGGTGACGTGGGCGTCGACGTGACGGAGGCGCCGAATCGCAAAGACGCCAGCGAAACCGCCACCGATAACGAGGACACGGGGGCGAGAAGAAGTTTGGTGCATGGCGAAAAACCGTGTGCAATCTGCGAGAAGTGTCAATCGGGTGAGTGCCGCTGGGGCAGGCCGTGGAGGTTGCTTTTGAAGTCATATTTGAGGGCCAGTTCGGTGCCGCGCTCTGTGAGGCGCCAGGTTTTCAAACAGACGAAAACTGCGATTTTTTGCAGTTGACCTCGCATTTCTCCGCTGGATCTTTAGCAACTTCTAAGAAAAATCTCCTTGCGGCAGTCGTTTGTCGCAAAACAGTGAGAGACATGATCAATGTTCCTACCTCCGGTTTTTCACGTACCTCCAAGTCCCACGCCTTGCGTCTTGGCGCTATGCGCCTGTTCGGGGGTGCGCTACTCGTTACTTCAACACTCGGTGTCGCTGGGAGCGCCGCCAGCGCCGCCGTTTCGAGGAGTACGACGGCAACAGGCACGGTTATTGCCAACAACGCCGTGCGTCACACCCTGGCCGTTGCTAACGCCAAGGGGCTGGTGTCCAGCTGGCGCCTGTCCGCGGCTTCGAAGGCGCCGCTCGGTGCAGTTGTAACGGCGAACACCACGGCACTCGGTGACGGCACGTTGCGCGCTTCAAATCTGACGTGGAAGAGCGCGGCGAAGAGCGTGACGTTCGTGGGCACCGTGGTGCGGGCAGCGGCGTCGTCAGTGACGCTGTCGGCCGGTGGTAGCAACCTAACCGTGGCTGTGACTTCGGCGACGAAGAAGCACATCGCCCACGCCGCTTCGCTGACCACCGGTGGATCTGCTGGAGCGACGCCGGGATCAGTACTTGACGTGACGGCCAGCGTGGGCCAAAGCGGTCTTCAAGCGCAGTCCGAAACGTCACAGTCGGGCAACGGCCTGGTGAGCCTCGTTGGATCGCTCAGCGCCATCTCGGCCTCTTCGATCACGATCAACGTCGACAACGGCCCCAGCGTGACGGTGGCCATTCCGGCAAGCATCACGCTGCCAGCCGCGTGGGCGGTCGGTACTCGCGTTGAGGCGCTCGTTTCGTGGAGCAACCCGACGTTCACTCTCGTGTCGATCGTTTCGGACTCGGCCGCTGGTAGCCAGGTCGGCCAGGGCGTATCGGGTAGCGACCAGTCGCAGAACGTGCACGTCGAAGGTCAAGTCATTGCCGCAGACGCCAGTTCGATCACGGTGCAGGCCGGTAGCAACGCTGCGGCTGTGGTGGTCGCTATTCCCAGCACGTTCACGATGCCAGCAGTAGCCATTGGCAACTACGTCCACATTGAAGCAACGCAGGTCTCTGGCGTACTGACGCTGGTGTCTATCTACGTGCACGCGGCTGGTGCGGGTGAGGGTGACAACAACGGCACCGAGGTCGGTGGCGTGGTCGTCGCGGTATCGGCCACGGCGTTGACCTTGCAGCCCGGTGAATCGGCCACCCCGGTGACCTTCGTGGTGCCGAGCACGATTGACGTCTCTGGTATCAACGTCGGCGACCGCGTGCACGCGACCGGCACGTTGAGCAACGGTACGCTGACGTTGGTCTCGTTCACGGACAAGGGCCCAGCGGGGTCTTCGACTATTCCGAGCGAGGTCGACGGCCAAGTCACGGCAGTTTCGCCAACCAGCCTCACCATTCAACCGGGTGACAACGCCCCAGCGGTGACGTTGGTGGTACCGAGCACGGTTGACGTCTCTACTCTCGCGGTTGGTCAGTGGATCCGCGCTTCGGTGGCCGCATCGAATGGCACCCTCAGCCTGGTGAGCTACACAAGTTCTAACGGTGGCGATCAGAACCAGTCGGGATCTTTCAACGCGGACGGTGTAGTCGTCTCGGTGACCTCGAGCCTGCTCGTGATCAGTGCCGGTGAGCACGGTCACACCTTCAACATCGCAGTGCCCGCTACTGTCGACGTCTCGGCCATTGCCGCTGGGCAGCGCGTACACGTTTCGGTGTCCCAGCAAAGCGGTGTTTTGACCCTCGTCAGTGTTGGTGTCGACACCAACAATGGCGGTCAGGGTGGCCAAGGTAGCGGTGACGGCAACGGAGGTCAGGGTAGCCAGGGTGGTCAGGGTAACGGGGGCCAGGAGTCTCAGTACCTGGCCATTCACGGCGTCGTGGCCTCGGTCTCACCTACCCAGTTGGTCGTGACCTTGCGAGACGGAACCGCTGACACGTTTGTTGTTCCCGCCAGTGTGGACGTTTCGAGCTTGAGCGTAGGTACCCCGGTGTTTGTCTTGGCGAGTAACAACGCAGGCACCTTGACACTGCTCAACTTCTCAACGGGCAGCCACGATCACTAAGTCGATCGTCACAACTATCGACAAAACCCCCTCTCGATGTGAGTCGAGAGGGGGTTTTGTTTCTCACTGCGGGTGGAAGCGGTGGCGGAGCTTCTTGGCGCGGCGTTTGGCGACAGGCGCAAAGAACCAGTCTCCGTCGTAGCGCGCTTGCCACAGTTGGCCGCACGAGCACTCCCATACGGCTCCGCGTTGGGCGAAGGCCTTGTCGTCGCGAAGTTCAGCCAGGCAGTCGTGGACTGGACGTGTCGGACGACCCGCTTCCAGCAATGTACCCATGAAGACTCCTTCAGATTTGTGTTGGTGCGTTGTTGCGCCTGAGGGTGACTGTCTGTACGCCAAGGCGGTGGGCAATCGCACCGGTGTGGCCAAAAAGCCCAGAGATGCGCAGGAGTTTGCCCCGGTGAGGTCATTGACGAGAGCAGCGGGCTCTTCACAGTGGAAAAGATGACTGCTCTTTCAACTCTTGATCAGGTGCTCTCTGTCACCAAGGCCAACGAACTCGTGTTGCCTGCGACAGGGCCACTCTTGTTGCTCGCCGACCCAACAGAGAAGATGCCCGACGAGGTTGCTGCGTGGCTGGAGTTCGACGGTGCGATTGAACCGGTGGTGCGAGCTGACGCGAAGAACCCCCTGCTCTTGGCATCGACGATTGAGGTGACTGGCATCAAGGGCTTCATCGGCAGCTTCGAGCTTGGCGGGGCCGGGGTCTACGGGAATTGGGGTGACGAAGTACTCGCCATGGTGGACGGACGCGTAGTCGCGGCCCGCAAGAAGATTGGCGACTGCGATGTCGTCTTGGTGGCGGCCCGGTCGGTGCCGAGCAGCTTCGAAGCCAAAGTGGCCGAGTGGCTGGGCGCACGGTTGCCAGCCCCAGCATCGCCAGCTCGTGATGTTCTCGTCATTGAGAGTCCGGCATTCACTCTGAATGAAGATCCGGGCACCGAGCTCGGTAGCGAAGGGTTCTTGGCCGCAGTGCGCAGAGCCGGTCGAAAGCTTCCCGCTGAGATCTACGACGCCGTGAAGAACTTTGCTGACAATCCCCCGGCCTCTGGTGGCATGTTGCTAAAGGGCCTGCCCATTGGCGAGCTCCCCGACACGCCGACTTCACCGCGCGAACGTGCGGTGAAGTCGCTCGATACCGAACTGCTGTTGTGCGCGGTCGCGAGGTTGCTTGGCCAGCCAGTTGGCTACGCGCCTGAGTTGTCGGGACAGCTCGTCCAAGACTTAGTTCCTGTCCAAGCGGACCGCTACAAGCAGGTCTCTACTTCTTCGGGCTCGACGCTTGACTGGCACACGGAAGCCGCCTTTCACCCCTACAAGCCGCGCTACTTGTTGCTGCTTTGTTTGCGAGGGAACCCCGAAGCGCGAACCACCTTGGCGTCAATTCGCCTGCTACTGCCCTACTTGGAACCGGCGGTTGTCGACACGCTGCGTAGGCCATTGTTTACAACGCGAGCCGATGAGTCCTACGTGGGAGGACGTCCGACTAAGAAGAGCCTCCCCCAAGCGATCATCACGGGACCTCGCGGAGCCGAGCAGTTGTGCTTTGACGCGGACTTGATGGAGGGCGTGAACGAAGAGGCGCGCGCGGCGTTAGAAGCACTCCTCTTGGCGGTGCGCGCCCACCAAGACTCGGTGTGCTTGGAGAGTGGCGACCTGCTGATCGTCGACAACAACCTGGCGGTGCACGGTCGTAGCCCCTTTACGCCCAAGTACGACGGCAAGGACCGCTGGCTGCAGAGGACCTTTGTCGTCTCGGACCTCAGTTTGTCGGCGACGGACCGCATGGGCCGCGTCATCGACACGCGCTTCTTGGCCTAAGCGATGTTTTATTCCGACAACACGAGTGCGGTGCACCCGAGGGTGCTCGACGCGATTAACAGAGCGAACAGTGACGCGTTCGCTGCGAGCTACGGCGAAGACGAACTGAGCCGACGCGTGCGCGGTGAGCTGTGTGAGACGTTTGGCGCGGGGCTCGCTCAGTTCACGGCGACGGGTACGGGAGCCAACGTGCTCGGACTCTTTCTTGGCGGAGCCAGCCGGGGACGGGTCTTGACAAGCTCTATCGCCCACTTGCGCAACGATGAGGCGGGAGCGCCAGAACGATCTCTCGGGTGTCAGATCCAAGGAATCGCGAGCGAGACGGGCATCTTGACGGCTGACATGGTCAGGGCGGTTGGTCGGGGTGACGCGTACCAGGCGCCGCTCGCGGTGGTGGTGATTTCTCAAGCAACCGAGCACGGAGTTTGCTACAGCCTTAGTGAGATCGGCGACCTGGCCGACGCGGCGCACGCAATGGGAGCTCGGCTGCACGTGGATGGCGCGCGGTTGGCGAACGCGTGCTGCGGTGGTGGCGCGATGGCGAACGAATATCGCGAGTTGTTCGCCGCTGGCGTGGACACGCTCAGCTTCTCTGGTACCAAGAACGGGGCGATGGCCGCTGAGGTGTTGCTCGTGGCGCCGGGACTTTGTGATCAGTTGGCGCTCGAGCGCGCGGCGAGGTCGCTTGGAAACTTGCAGGCCAAGTCGCGTTTCGTCGCGGCGCAGTTTGACGCGCTGCTTGAAGACGACCTGTGGCTTGAAAACGCGGCGTGGGCGAACACGCTGGCGACGCGCATCTCGGTGTGGCTCGCGGCGGGCGGGGTTGAGATCTTGTATCCGACTATGGCCAACGAGGTCTTTGCTCGAGTGGGCGCGGAGACGGCCCGAGCCCTGGAAAAACGGCACTGGGCGTCGATCTGGCAGGGTGACGACGTAGTGCGCTTGGTGACTTCGTGGTCGTCGACTTTTGCGCAGGTCAAAGAGTTGCTGTCATTTGTTGAAGAGTGCCGTCGTGGCGAGTGATCTGCCCCTGGTCATCTTGGCGGCCGGTAGGGCCCGGCGCTACGGCGGACTCAAGCAACTAGCACCAGTCGGAATGCACGACGAAGCCGTTATTGATGTCGTGGCCGCCGACGCGTTCGCGGCGGGCTTTACGAGAATGATCCTCGTGGTGAACGGCGATACGGGTGGGGCGATCAAAGAGCACGCCGAGGCGGAGTGGCCGAGTGAGTGGCGGGTCAGTTTCTGCGTGCAAGAAGAGGCTCTGGGTACGGTGAGCGCCGTACTTGCGGCCAGAGAAGAGTTGGGCGACGGGCCCTTTGGGGTGTGCAACGCCGATGACTTGTACGGCAAGGACGCCTTTTTACAGTTGGCCCGAGAACTGCGTTCTGGTTCTTGCCACTGTTTAGTCGGCTACAGCTTGGCGCACTGCGTGGTGGGTGGGTTGCCGGTGTCGCGAGGTATCTGCGAGGTCGACGGCGGCGTACTGCGTTCGATTGTCGAGCGTCACCACGTCCAAGCGTCCGATTCGGTGTTTTACGTTGACGACGGACTTCAGCCGTCATGGCTCCCGGCGAGTGCGGTGGCGAGTATGAACTTGTGGGGCTTTTGGCCGCGGGTGATCCATCAAATGGAATCAGCGTTCGCGAGTCACGACTTTTCTGCCGCAAAGGAACTGGCTCTTTCTACCTTCGTGAACGGACTACTTACAGCCGGCGAAGAGTTCAGAGTCGCAACGACCGACTCGTATTGCTTGGGAGTTACCCACCCGGACGATCTGACTCTCGTGCGAAAGCGCGTCGCCGAAGAGGTGCAGGCCGGTGGCCGGCCGGCGCGGGTCTTTACTCAGCGCAAGTCGTAGAGATAGAGAACGGCGGCCCAGCCGCTCGGTAACAAGCGCGGGGCTTCGTCGAGTTCCTTGGCGTAGCGCACGACCATCTCCAAAAAGAACTTGGCGTGCATGAAGGCTTCGACGATGGGGCGAGTCTCTTCGAGCCAGTGATCGTTGGAGCGACGCATCTCGAAGACGCGACCCGTGCCGTCAGCGACGATCTGAAGAAACCACTCGTTGAGAGAAAAGCCTTCGGGGCACAGTTGGGTCAGTTCTTTGACGATGCGCTGGGTGACGCCTTGGAGCGCGTAGACCTTGAAGCTCTGGTGGTAGAAGCGATAGACCATGTCTTCGTAGGTCCAGTGACCAGAGATCTCAGCGAGCAGCTCTTCGAGAGCGGGCAGGTTGTTTTTCGCCGAGGCCAGTAGCGCCTCAGCACCGGCTTCGCGGCTTGAGTACGACTCAAAGGCCCAGCGGGGATCGCCAGGAATGCTCTCGGCGGCTGTTGTTGGTTCGGTCTTCTCGGTGGACATGTTCTCCACCGTGTCGTAACCGGCGACCTTGGCATTCATGAGCGGGTGAGTGCAGGGCGGTTGTAGTTCGGAACCGATAGGTACTCACAAGAGTTCTCAGGAGAGCCAATGATCGAATCACTACAAGACGCCACCAGCGGTCGATACGTCCTCACCACGCGCAACGGCACCCAGCACTTTTTGGACTTAGACGCCCACACGATTACGCGCCGCGGGGCCACGGGTCGAGAGTGGACCGCGACCACGGACTTTGGGTTCGGGCCAGCTGGTGTGAGTGACGGCGAGCCATTTTGGTACACCTTCATCGAGGGCCTGGCGGTTGGTGAGTGCATTTATGCGAGCAATTTTCGTGGTGAGTGGCGCCGTTCCTCGACGATCGTCAGTATCGAAGAGATCGTGACCAGTGGCGGCGTAACCGGATCGCGCCAGGCAGCCGACAAGGGCTGGGAAGCCTTCGTGGGGATGGCCAGCAAAGACTCAGATGACTCGACGTGGGTCTGTGCGCGCCACGTGGCGTTCTTGCCGTGCCGCAAGTGTCCGGGAGTCAGCGAAGCTCCCTCAAATGACTCAAAGCTCGTAGAACTCGCACGGCTGTACCACGCCGGAGAAGACTCGGCGAGAGAGGCGTTTTTCGCTCGCGCAGTCGAGCTCTACTTGGCACCGCAAGACGAGATCTCAAGTGAACTGACTGACAAGGGTTCATGCACGCACGACTGGCGAGTATGGAAGTTCATCGCCGAGGGAGTGTGGCTGCGTTGCGCTGGGTGCCAGATGGATGCGGCAGTTGAGTACCAGCCAGCCAAGGGCGACTTGGCGTCGCTGCTGCGCTACCCGTTAGAAGTTCCCGCAGAAGCTCTGGGCAAACAGCGTTTGCACTAAAGAAAGCGCTACCTGATTCTGGGCGAGTCTGCGGCGGGGCGTTCGGCGGCGACCGGCTCAGTGACCTTTATTGGGCAAGCTGTCGGCCAACGTGTCTGCGCGTAGGCGACTCGTCTGACAGGTGCGGGCGCGAGCCTGTTTAAATCAACAGCACCGACGGGTCGTCGTTGACACCCAAGCAGGTACGAAGGAGCCACGAGGGTTCGTCGAGTTCGTGGACCTTGGAGTATATCGTCGAAATGCCCGTCGCCACCTTAAGCAACGTCACGAGGTAGGCGACCGCAATCGAGCGGTCGACACTGGTGTCCAACTTGGCATCCCCATCGACGGCGACGCGGGTTAGTTCTTGGGCCAGCTCGAGGCTCCGCTCGGCGTGGTCGTTCCAGATGGTGTCAATGGCGAGCGACACGCTGTGTCGCATGTGGCGGATGAAGGCCTCGGGGTCGTCGTCGGCGAGTTCGAAGCGCAGCATGCGAGAAACAGCAACCAGCATGGTGGTGAAGAGTGGGTCGACGTCGCGGCCGGCGAGAAGAGTGGTCAAGGTCGTGGTGGGGTTCTCGAGGCGATCAGGGCCAAAGAGCCCATCAGTAGCGATGGCCAACTCGTGAGCAAAGGTCAAGTCGACGGGGAGAGAATTTGACTGGGACATGGAACTTCCTTTCTGACCGGATGGTGTGAGGAGGTGGTGGGAGCGCATACGGCGAATGGCGAAACGGTGGCCAAGCGGGTCGAGCGAATGCACAGGTATGTGAAGACCTCAGGAGAGACCAATGCCCAGCAGCCGCCAGCCACTCGCCACGAGCGACAAGATCGAGCGTTTCGTTGTCATGTCGGTCGTGGGCGTGATCTTTGGGGGAATACCCGCCGAGTTGGTGATGAGCCGCGGCGACATCGGGATGCGCATTGCTTGCGGGGTGTACCTGGCCGTACTCGTAGGGCGCATGGCTTGGGTTTGGTACCACTGGCAGCCAACTGACCAGGGGTGACCACGTCTGTTTAGTTAGCGGCCGGACGAGTGGCGAAGCTCACGGTGCCGCCGCTCGGCGTTTCTCCGTCAATGAGCAGGCGCCAGACAAAGCGCTGGCCGGTGGGTAGTGGGACGTGCCCGAAGTTCACGGCGAGCGGTAGGTCGGCAGCGATTCCCGCGGGCCAGTTCTCTGGCGTAGCGACCGTGAAGTCCCCGGAGATCTCGATGGGCAAGATGCCTTGGGAGGTTTCGAACATGACCGGGTGACCATCGGCGTCTTCGAGCCAGAGAGCCCAGTGGTGCTCGCGACCAAGTTCGGTACCAGATACTTCCAACTTCATGGCCACGGCCATGGGAGCGGGCTGGGGTCCGGTGACGGACCAACCGCCGCCGAGGATGTAGAGCTTGCCGTCAGCTACCTGGGCGGAGTCGGCGAGGATCATGGTGACGTTCATACGGGTTCCTTTGGGAGTTGAGGTGGTCGGATTGTTGGATAGTTAGAGCTGGAAGCCAGCTGCGTAGAACAACGCGCACTCGCAGTCCCAGCAGCTCGTGCGGGAAGGGGGAAGTGGGGGGACGATTCCGGGGGTAGCCGGGGTGTGATTGTCAACGTCGTGACCGCACACGCACAGTTCGTAGTGGATGTCGGAGAGCTCTTCGAGCAAGTTGGGGTCCGAGGCCGAGCGTCGCAGGTAGGCGAGACCACCGTCGACACAGATGGCGCCACAGCGGCACGAGACAAAGTGGTGCACCGAGGTCGACTCGATGACGTCTTGGCAAGACAAGCAGCGGGCTTTGTTGGAGAGAATTTTGGCCACGAGGATCTTTCGTTCGAGGGGAACATCTCTGACGGTGCGCGAAACGTGAATTGGCGCACTCAGTGATGGCACAGCTCCGTGGCAGGATCGCGGGAGCTGGCGAATGTGCGGAGGTGCAGTGCGAACGGACGAGAACCAGGTGCGAAACCTGCTGGGGTGGGTGATCTCGGCTCGGCTCGACGACCTTAGAGATGGAGTTGACGTTGTTCCGAGTTTTCTCTTTCTGCGTGACAACGAGCTCGTTGGCGTGCTCGAGATGGGCTGGACCCAAGAGCCCGAGAAAGAAGCGGTGCTCGAACTGGCCAAGGGCGTTGGCGGGGCTCTTTGTTGTGACGCCTTGGCCGTGGTCGCCGACGCGTACGTTTCTATAAACCCAGGGGTGATGCCCTCGGCGGATGTCGAGGCGCGTGAGGCCTTATTCGCGCTGGCGCAACTCGCAGACGGCCGGCGGCTCTGCGCGGCTGTGGTGTACGGGCGAAGCGACACGGGAGATCTCTACGTCGACCCGGCCGCCAGCGCCGCATTTCAAGAGGGCTTTGGTGACGGGTTCATCGCCCAAGCACTCTTTGACGTCGTACGGGCGAGAGAGGTCAGTGAGGTGCTTGACGCGTTGTTGCTCAAAGAGCTGTCCGCTCGTGCGGAACTTGGTGGGGGCGTGGTGAGTTTTGCACCAAAGCTGGATTTTCTTCGCAGTTCGTAGGGCGAGCTGGCGGCGAGAAACTTCGAAGCAAACACGAGTACTAACATGGTTGCTCGTTTGTACTTAGATGTTGATGGCGTTCTTTGTCCCTTTGTGACGCCGCTCGTTGATGAGTTTGGCGACTGGCAGGTCGTGCCGGGCTCGCACGACACCCCGTGGTCACCCACGCTCGCGTCAATGATCGACGAGCTCGAAGCGCAGCGGGTGTGGTTGACGAGCTGGGAGTACGGGGCGAACGAGCGACTGTGCCCCCTCTTTTCCTGGCCCGAGCAACTCGTGCTCGAGCATCGGCCGGGCTCTTTGTGGTGGAAACTCGACGCCTTGGTACAGCACCACCCCAGGGGTGTGCCCTTTATCTGGGTGGATGACGAGATGGGCGTACGACGCGAAGAGATCGGAAAGATCTTTAGCGACAGTGTGGCCAGCCTGGACGCTCCGTACCTACTCATCTCTACGAAATCAAACCAGGGACTGACCCGCGCAAATCTTGCTTCGATGGCGGCGTTCTTGGCCGAGCACCGCTGAACCACACACTTGGCTGCGAGGCGGTCGGGGTGACTCGCCGCCGAGTGCGCGAAGTGAGGGCACTTGAACGGTACGGGGCATGCCCCGAGCCTTCAAAGCTACAGCCGTAGCCGCAGCAGCCGTGTTTGCCGCCCTGGCAGTTCTCTTTGCCAGTCACCACTCTTTGTGGGGAGAAAACCGGGTCGCGGACCTGTTGGCGAACAGCAGTCCGAGAGAGCTTGGCTGGTGGGCGCTGGGTTTGACGCAGCCGCCACATTTCTTTGTAGCCATCGGGATCTTGGGGGTGGTGGCGTTGTGGGTGTCGTGGCGCGAGAGCATCTTGTTAGTGGTGGGCCTTGGCGGTGCGGCCATTGCGAACGACCGAATTCTCAAGCCGCTGATTGGTCGGATCAAAGGACACGGCTACGCCTTTCCGAGCGGGCACGCGAGTGCCGCTTGCTTGATTGGTGCGGGGGTCGTGTTGCTCGTGTACTGGATGGGCGCGAAGCGGCGCTACGTGGTACTCGCGATCGTGAGTGCTCTGGCTTACGCGGTAGTCGTCGACTGGTGGCTTTTATCGAAGCGCTACCACTACCCCGCTGACGTGCTCGGGAGCTTGTGCTACGGGATCTTGGTAGCGGCGGCGTTGCACCTGGTTCACCTGCGCAGCGCGGCGAGGCGCAAGGGGGTCTCGCAGAAGTGACGGCCGCGGTGGGCAAGGAAGTACTGGGCAAAGTTGGGGTTGGCGGCGATTTTTGTTGCGCGCGAACAGTCGATGTCATGACGAGCGAGGTTCGTAGCGATCCACTAACCGGAGTGCGAAGTGTTCACCCGGACATGTCCGCGAAGCCTTTTCCCAGAGCCGTACGTCACCTGCCGGCGGTACCGGGAGCGTGCGCGCTGTGCCGGTTGGCGAGCGAGGAACTGAACGAGAAGAGCCAGATTCTCGACGACGGGGCGTGGCGGGACGTCAGTCTCGACGACGAGCACGTGCGCACCACGAGCAACCGCTGGAGCCCGGTCGAGCGAGCGGGTCGAGCGGACCTGATCGTGGTCAAGCGCCACGTGAACGGCATTGAGGAGTTGCGTCGTCTCGAGCTCTCAAGCGTGCTTTCTCAAATTTACGAAGTTGCTGACCGGTTCCACCAAGGTTTTGCTAAGACGCTGCGGACCATCTCGGTCGGCCAAAGCGTGGGGTCTTCTCAGCCGCACCTACACGCCCAGGTGGTGAGTACGAGTATCGAGAGCGCCAGTGCGTGGGAGTTCGATCTGTCCAAAGAGGCGCTGGCGAAAGACGCCGAGGCAGCCGAGGTGGCGGGCCTGGTGATCTCTCGCGAAGATGCTTTGATTTACGCGCCGTACGCACCGAGTTATGCCGGAGAGTTGCGCATCGTGGCCAAGGACTTTCCTGAGCTGGTCGGCGGAGTCGAGCGGCTCTTTGGCGCAGTAGCCACGTTGATCGGCCCGCTTGACT
>Ga0208867_1000048_pt1 | contig 42962 bp, 39 predicted proteins | sample CryBogCBE05Oct08_FD_185505 | JGI IMG/M metagenome (GOLD analysis project Ga0208867, IMG submission 185505) | Freshwater microbial communities from Crystal Bog, Wisconsin, USA - CBE05Oct08 (SPAdes) (version 2) | ecosystem: Environmental > Aquatic > Freshwater > Lake | place: Crystal Bog... | reverse complement strand
AAGTTGAACTTACACGAAGATAGACTGAGTTAGAGCTCTGAGTGAGCAGGACCGCAAAAAAAAGAAGCTATGAATAAGCTTCAATCATAGGTTCAATTTGAGAGAAATACCTCATCAGCAAGATCTCAAAATGTAAAAAATTAGCTTAAAAATGTGTTGCTTTTGTCACTGATTTCAATATGCAAGAAACTTTGACTGTGTATTATACTCAATGTGGATAAAAACAGGTAGAAGCCTTGAATTTCTTAATTGGAGTTGGAGTTTGCTCAAGAAATGGATATTTTTATTTTTTTAGCTGAATGGAGATGACAATGAAAAAAACTTTTTATGCATTTGTTATTTATTTTGTAATAGCGAGTAAGTTTGTGATTGGTGGAATAGGTGATGGAACTGATAGATCCGAGAAATTTGATGTGTCGGCTCAACTGACTGGAATAAGCCCTCGGATTCAGTCAATTGAAGGAATTTCTGTGGATCAACTTTTAGACGAGAACTGCGTAGAAGCGCAACTCGTTGAAGTGGTTGATGAGATTCGACCAGTTGAAGCAATGGCGATGAATCGAACTAACGAGAATTACCTCTTCATTCGAATGAGAGAAGTGGGCAATGAATTGATAACACTTCGACAAATTCAATCAAAACGACTTCGAGATCCTTATTACGCATTGGATCGATTAGATGAAATAAGTAGTATGATGCGGTTTCTTTATGGAGATTCTGCAGATGAATTCGTGGAATCAGTTAAAAAAAATCGAGAGATTCAAGTGTTGTTTGATAGATATGCACATTGTGAATCACTTCGAATAGAGTATCATCAGCTTCGAAGAGTTGAAGTAAACAGGATGGGTGAAATCCTACGAAGACTTGAGAGTCGGTATCTTCCCCCAGATGTTTCATTAAGATATAGTTTATTCTGGAGGGAATTGAGATCTACATATCCTCTTCCAAATGTTTCATCAAGAGATCATTTGCTTCGAGAGGGATATCTTTCGCCATATCCTTCCCATAATGTTTCATCAAGAGATCATTTATGTGATAATTTATTAGATGAAAATTCGGCTTCCCAAGCGTCTCCTCCGAAAATTTTCGAGGAAGAGATAAGTCTTCAGGAAACAAGTAGATGGCTCTGTATGAAAAATTCGCAAGGATTTGTCAGTGAAGTTGATCTTTTGTGACTTGAGAAGTTTTTTGGCAATGAGAAAATGATGTACGTAAGTGATTTAGGGAGTAGGGAGGTAGTGTTGAAAAGAGACTTCGCTGAGATTTTATCTGCAATAAAATGGCATAAAGTTAAAATTCAAAAAAAAGTTGAACTTACACGAAGATAGACTGAGTTAGAGCTCTGAGTGAGCAGGACCGCAAAAAAAAGAAGCTATGAATAAGCTTCAATCATAGGTTCAATTTGAGAGAAATACCTCATCAGCAAGATCTCGAAATGTAAAAAATTAGCTTAAAAATGTGTTGCTTTTGTCACTGATTTCAATATGCAAGAAACTTTGACTGTGTATTATACTCAATGTGGATAAAAACAGGTAGAAGCCTTGAATTTCTTAGTTGGAGTTGGAGTTGGAGTTGGAGTTGGAGTTGGAGTTGGAGTTGGAGTTGGAGTTGGAGTTTGCTCAAGAAATGGATATTTTTATTTTTTTAGCTGAATGGAGATGACAATGAAAAAAACTTTTTATGCATTTGTTATTTATTTTGTAATAGCGAGTAAGTTTGTGATTGGTGGAATAGGTGATGGAACTGATAGATCCGAGAAATTTGATGTGTCGGCTCAATTGACTGAAATAAGCCCTCGGATTCAGTCAATTGAAGCAATTTCTGTGGATCAACTTTTAGACGAGAACTGCGTAGAAGCGCAACTCGTTGAAGTGGTTGATGAGATTCGACCAGTTGAAGCAATGGCAATGAGTCAAACTAACGAGGATTACCTGTCGGTTCGACTACGAGAAGTGGGTTGTGAATTGATAGCCCTTCAACAAACTCAATCAAAACGACTTCGAGATCCTTATTACGCATTGGATCGATTAGCCGAAATGGGTAGTATGATGCAGTTTGTTTATGGAGATGATGCAGATGAATTGGTGGAATCAATTAAAAAAAGTCGAGAAATTCAAGTGTTGCTTGATAGATACGCGCATTGTGAATCACTTCGAATAAAATATTATCAGCTTCGAAGAATTGAAACAGATAGGATGGGTGAAATCCTACGAAGACTCGAGAGTCGGTATATTCCCCCAGATATTTTATTAAAATACAATTTATCTGGTAAAAAATTTCCACCTTCATATTTTCTCCCAAATGTTTCATCAAGAGATCATTTGCTTCAAAAGGGATATTATACGCCATGGCCTTCCCAAAATGTTTCATCAAGAGATCATTTGCTTCGAGAGGAGTATCTTTCGCCATGTCCTTCGCAAAATGTTTCATCAAGAGATCATTTGCTTCGAGAGGAGTATCTTTCGCCATGTCCTTCGCAAAATGTTTCATCAAGAGATCATTTGCTTCGAGATGGATATCTTTCGCCATGTTCTTCCCAAAATGTTTCATCAAGAGATCATTTATGTGATAATTTATTAGATGAAAATTCGGCTTCCCAAGCGTCTCCTCCGAAAATTTTCGAGGAAGAGATAAGTTTTCAGGAAACAAGTAGATGGCTCTGTATGAAAAATTCGCAGGAATTCTCAAGTGAAGTTGATCTTTTGTGACTTGAGAAGTTTTTTTTGGCAAGGAGAAAATGCTGCACGTAAGTCAGGAAGTGGGGAGGTAGTGTTGAAAAGAGACTCTGCTTAGATTTTATTTGCAATAAAAAATGACACATAGAAGCCCGAAATACAGTATTAACCTATGGTTTTAAAGTCATGGGTACTTTATCCTATGCATCTATGTATGACACAAGCGGTTGAGGTGACAACCATAACTTTAGTTAATATGGTAAGAGCATCAGGGATATGCTAGCATCTAAAAAGGTCTATCGCTGAAAGACTTGATTTTTAAAACGAAAGCTTATGGATCGTGGTTTTCTCAATCAGGGCTTTCTTGTTTGTCAAGACAAGGTTGGTATTTGATGGAGCAGATGGTAGTATTTTGCTTGATGGTACCAAGTGCTTAGTTTCTATCTGAAGGGAGTTTTTTATGACAGCTATTTTAGTGACTATTTATACCATGAAACAATGTCCTTACTGTGTTTCAGCTACCAGTCTTTTGAACAAAAGAGGGATTGCTTTTGAATCTGTGATGGTGGACCCAGACGATGATCAGATGTGGGAGGATCTTTACAAGCGTTCGGGGATGAAAACAGTTCCTCAGATTTTTCATGGTAAAAAGCTGATCGGTGGATTTCGAGAACTTGATGCTTTAGATAAAGTGGATAGCTTAGCTTCTTTGAAAAAAGCCCCTTAGTGATTTTTTTTATTTGTAATATACTTCTTGATGCATATTCGGTTTGGCTACGCCTTTTTCGGTGAGAAGGGCTTTGACTTCTTGTATCATACCTCCATGACCACATAGGTAGTACTGTGTTTGAAGCCAGGGAAAGCTTGCATCCAGTGTTTTCAAATAGTCGGTCACACGTCCTTTGAAGTGCCCATGATCTCGATTTTGTGAAATGCTGTTGATGAGTGTGATATTTTTTTGTTGAAAATCTTCTTGATACAGTAGCTCTTCTTGTGTCCTGACCCCTAAAAAACAGTAGGTATGTAGTGGGGGATGGTTGGTAAACTTTTCTGATAGGAGCATCGATCGAAATGGAGCAATACCTGTCCCAGTTGCCACGAAGCAAATGTGAGAAGTTGGCTCGGGTTGGTAGGTAAAATCTCCATACGGAGCCATGATCTGGAAGGTGTTTTTTGCACGTAGTTGAGACAGGTACTGGGTACCCGGTCCATTCTCTACTTTTTTGATACAAAGCTCAATAGGGCGCTTTTGGGGAGAGGAGGCAATGGAATAAGCCCTCCGTAAATTGCGGCCTTGTGGACCTGCCTCGGGGATGATGACACTGACAAATTGGCCGCCTTCGAAGGTGATCGAAGGCTCGGTCTCAAAAGCAATTTCAAAAACGCTTGGAGTTAAGTTTTTGTAAGATACCACCGTCGCATTACAGGAAATAGGTTTCATCAGATAGCTCCTCGGGGGAACATATCTCATAATCCCGTTTGACGCTACCTCTACCTTGAGATAGCCTCATGGGATGTTTGGATTGAGTTTAGGTCATCTTTTGGTGGTCTCGTTGGTCGTTTTACTTTTTGGATACCGGCGGTTGCCTGAACTGGGGCATGCTTTGGGGAAGGGAGCCAGCGCTTTTAAGAGGGGTCTTGCTGGAAAAGATGCCTATGGTCCAGATGATTCGCATTTGGAATGATGTCTATTCCTCTTTTGTTGGCATCTTCTTCTCCAAGACGTTTTGATTTATTGCGTCAAGTCGGATTTCATCCGGAAGTACGCATTCCTGAGGTGGATGAGTCTCAGCTCCTTGGAGAGAAACCGGATGCTTTTGTGTCTCGCTTGGCTTTAGAAAAAGTGCATTCCATTCGGTCCCAAGTCCAGCACGCAGAATGGCTGGCATTGGGTGCTGATACGGTTGTTGTGCTTGAAGGTCAGGTCTTTGGCAAGCCTTCTTCTGTCCAAGAAGCTCTTGAGATGCTGGTGTCTTTATCGGGAAAAAAGCATGAGGTTCTTACGGGCTATTGTTTGCTTCATACGAAAAAAAAGCAGGAAGTGAAGCGTTCTTGCCGTGTCATCAGAACTCAAGTGAGCTTGCGCTCTTTGAGTCTGGAAGAAATCGAGCGCTACGTTGCAACGTCTGAGCCCTTAGATAAAGCAGGCAGTTATGGTGTCCAAAATTTTGGCACTTTACTGGTAGAAAAAATAGAAGGAAGCTACACAAATGTGGTGGGACTGCCTTTGACAGAACTTTGTTCTGATTTGAAAGATTTTTTTGGGATTCCTCTTTTTTCATGGATCAATTAACAAAGCTGCAAGTTCGCTATCATGCGATTCTTCAGCAATTGCAAGGTCGCAACTTAATTGCTGTTAGTAAAGGCCAAAGTGTCGAGAAAATCGCCCTTTTGTACCGTGAGGGACAGCGAGATTTTGGAGAAAACTACGCTCAGGAACTTGTAGAGAAGGCCATCACTTGTCAGGCTGAGGGCATGGAGATACGCTGGCATTTTTTAGGTCATCTGCAAAAGAATAAAGTAAAAGGGTTACTGCCCCATCTGTATGCTATCCATTCTTTGGATTCTTGGAAGCTTGCTGAAATACTGAGCCAAGGGTCAATCGGACTTTTTGTCTTCATTCAGGTGCTTTTTGAGTCTTTTTCTGGTCGAACGGGCGTGTTGCATCATGAAGTTGCTGGGTTGGCTCAAAAAATAAGCACTTTGCCCGGTCTTTGCTTGCAAGGATTGATGGGCATTGCTCCTGACTATTTTCATGCTCAAGTTTTTTTTCATAAGCTTCAGCAACTGGAGTTACAGTGCCGTCCTTTTACGCAAGGAAAGCTTTCTATGGGAATGTCTCGGGATTATTTACTTGCTTTACCAGCGGGTGCTACGCATCTGCGCTTGGGTGAAGCGCTTTTTGGAGCGCGTGCTTAGGCATTTATTCTAAAAAATACTTAACTTTCTGATAATATCTTAAAAAGAACAATCCTTGGTTTTCAAGAAGTTTTAGTATTTCAAGTGTATCGTTTTTTTTGCAGGATATAGTTTCAGTTCATCAAAACTTGCGGATATTTGTGCACAGCTCTTGTTAGGAAAAACTGTCACATTCTTTGAAAATTATTGCTGATTTTTTAAAAATATCAAACTCAGAAGTGTTGGATGATTTAGTTCACAGATACTGTATTTGATTTTTTTTTAAAACAAATACTTAGGTTTTAGTGCTTTACCTTTATCTTTTAAAGTTTCCGTTATTTTCAAATTTTATTAACAATATGTTCCTTGTGACATAGGTGTTTTTTTTACAAAAAAAATGCATGAGCACACAATTTGCATATTTTATAATTATGTATTATTTGTTTTTTTTGTGGATAATGCTGAATACAAGTTTTTCAAATGCAGCAAACAATTCAACAGCACAACAAATACCCATCAATTCTAGTGCTTCTTCTCAACAAGAGTCTGTGAGTATTCCCAATAAAGTGATTGCTACTTCTTGGATGATCGACAATCTTCTGGGCTTGTTAAATCCGGCAAATGCTGCAAGATGTTTGATGCTAAATAGTTCATCAAAAAAATCTCATAGAGAATTAGGTATAGTGAATTGTTTCTCAGATCAGCCATTATCTTTTGTTAATCAAAGCATCACAGATACTTCTCTCTCTAGTCTAAAAAATGGATGTTACTCTAAGATCAAAAAATTAAATCTTATTCGTTCGAGATTTAACCCAGAGATGTTCAGAGAGATTCCTGAAAGCCTGGTGGAATTATCAATTGATCTTCCTCGAGAAGATGCGACTCATCAAGCATTTATCGAAAAACTAATAGATAATATTATCAAAAGATTTAAAAACTTAGAAAAGTTAGATCTTAGTAACATTCCTCTCCGTGAAAATGAAATTGAAAAGATTGTTTCATCGTTAAGTAATCTTAAAGAGTTGCGTTTAAGTCATTGCTCTATCAATGCCTCGCATGTTCGAAAAATTGCTCAAATGAAAGCTCTTACCCATTTAGATCTTTCTTCGAATAACGTGCATGATGAGGGAGTTCTTGCGCTTTCTCAAATGAAAGCTCTTACCCATTTAGATCTTTCTTCGAATAACGTGCGTGATGAGGGAGCTTCTATTCTTTTTCGAATGGGGCATCTTACTGACTTAAATCTTTCTGGGAATGCTATCCATGGTAATACAGTTTTCTTGGCTCCTGAGTCAAGCAGTATGATTCATTTGAACCTTTCTGACAATGCGATCAGAGCGGATCAAGTGGCATCCCTTTCTCCAGTACTTTCTAAAATGCATCAACTTACCCATTTGGATCTTTCTGGAAATTTGATCATCGGTGGTACCGCTCGGTTACTTTTTCGTTCACTCAGGCATGTTATTCACTTAAACCTTGCTGATACTGGTGTCGGGCATCTCAATGAGGCTCAAATTCACTCTTTTTTTCAGGGACTTTCTGAAATGAATCATCTTACTCATTTAAATCTTTCTTACAATGCTATGGGGAATGCTGGATTTGAAATACTTTCTCAAATGGATTTCCCATTTATTCACTTAAATCTTTCATCTAATCAGATCGATGATAAGAAAGTTTCCGATTTTTCTAAAATGAAGAATCTTACTCATTTAGACCTTTCACACAATTTTATCAGTAATGTTGGAGCTCGTATACTTTCTGCCATGAAGCATCTGAAGGACTTAAATCTTTCTTACAATACTATCGATAACAAAGAGGGAGCTCGCATCTTTTCTCAAATGATGGATGTTGCCCAATGGACTCCTACTCGTAGGATTTGGTGAGATAAGACGCTTTTGACTTTGATTCATGCTTAGGTGCACAAAAGTTCATCAAAAACAGATTTTTCTGGAAGCGCTGACGTGTTATCAAGGGATCACGAGGGCTTATGCTTCTCCTCAGCATTTAAAAAAATCCTGTGTCATGACGAGATAGATTCTCTAGTCTGATTCAAGACATTCGTTTTAAAACTAAAAAATTAGCGTACTCATCGCCACTTTTCGTAAGGAAAGTGGCAAGTGTCTTATAAGCGATAGGACTAAGAATGCAGAAATTTCGCTTAATTTTGCTATGGACACAAATTCTGTACGGGCAAGATGCGAGAAATTTGATCCATAGTTTAAAAATTTTGGGTTGTTTGAGCAGGAAGATAGGATGAAATACTTAGAGCTAGGTAAAACCGTATAGATTTAATAGGCATAAATTTCATCTCCATATGACTTCAGTGTATCAAATATTTTTTTTTTTGTTAAGTCTGCATTTGGTACTTTTAAGACACAGGTTAAAAGGAAGATTTTTTTCTTTGGTTAAAAGAGTTGTCACTTCATCTGGAATGATTATTTTTTACGCCATTATTTTTAAAAAAAACTTTTACAAAAATAAAAGAAAGATGTGTTTCTAAGTGTTGTAAAGACTTTTTTATCCGAAATTTCTGCTTGAAGAGATAGATGATCTTCAAATTTTAAAAATTAGTATCCATTATCGTTTGGTTGCAGGGTATTGCAGTGATTGACCATCTGAAAAAGCGTCTGTTTTATTTGCTGTATCCTTCTTTGCATAAAAGTTGCATCATACATTGTATGCAAAAATTTAATTTTTGTATTTTTTTTCTGATTTTATCGCTAAAGCCTCACTCAGCGAATGCTTGCTTCAAGGTTTTCTTGCCATGTTTAAATAATTTACACTCAGCATGGGAAAGCATTTTTTCGGATATTAGAATAAAATTTGTTAACAAAAAAGTGAAAGATGGCTATAAATCAAACATTATAAATAAAATCAATAAAAAATTAGAAGAATTAACTCTAGAAGAATTGAATCAGGATACTCTTTTCGAGTTAGCAAAAAGAAAGAAGCAGGAGGTGAATGAAGAATTCGAATTTCAAGATGCTTTTTTTTCAAAAATTTTAAGGCCTGAATTGATTTTTCGAAGCAGTAGTGCAGTACCTAATCGTCCTGTTGAAATACCTACAGCCACGAAAGTGCCTTCTCAACAAAATGGTTCAGAAGTTCTAGTGGTTGAAGAGATTAATCCATTTGCGAATCAAATACCTGATCAAATTGCGAATCAAATATCTAGTGAAATACTTAAAACTCAAATATTTGTTTTGGATAAAACTAAAATCTGTGTCAATTCTAAACCTACAAATGGATTCTCTACAAGGCCTTGGTATCCAGACTTAGACTTGATACTTCAAGATATCTATGGAAATACGGATAATCGTGATGCGTTTAAAAAAATAGTTTGTGGATCTCAAGATACAATGTTGAGTAATCCTCTTTTTTCTGAACAGAGGCTTATGGAATACGACAATGAAATATTATACTTTAAATTTAGTAAGGATCTCAATAAGTTGTCTAACGATACGAATTTTAAATCAAAAATAGATTTATTAAAAAAGAACTTCAAGCTTAAGCTGTATTATGAATATGCTATTAGTCATGAGCAAAAGAAAATAACAGAAGCAGAAAGTAATGTTAATATTTTAAATCACCAGATATTCTTATTACAAGGATTAATTTCTTTTTTGCAAAATCCTCGTAGTTTAAATTATAGTTCATTTGAAGAATTTAAGAAAAATTCATTTAACCTTCTAGGGCTTGCTCTTGATGAATGGGCTTTTATCAAGAGCATGTGGACAAAGCACTAGATTGTGATCGTGAAAATGAAGCTTAATGCATTGATTGCCATCCATTTTTCATGGTGCCTCATGTAGTGTTCCTGCAGGCTATTAGCCTTTGCAATATTTTTTTGATCTAACCTCTGATTAGAGTACTTAAAGCCTAGAAATGTTGGCTTTGGAGAGACAATTGCCATAACTACTGAACTCGTCTTTCTAACAGTTTGGACCATTGTATGAAGTGCTAAATCCAGAGAATGACTGCACCAAAAACCCTTGCTTGAGTTTCATTTATCTTAATTGCTTTTTTTCTTTCAAAAATGCTTTTAATGAATGTGTTCTTGAGCGTGAAACTAAGATACATCTTAATGCTTAGGGTGATAGTAGGATTGATCTTAGAAGTGTCTCCCAAAAAAGTAGATAGGGCGAGGGTCTAAAAATCGTTGTTCTAGCTTTTGACTGAAATTCTGAGCAAAAGTGAAGCCATAGGGGGAATTGCTATTTTACGCTTCTCAAATCTCGATCTTTGCCATAGAAGGTAGCCTGTTCTAGCCTGAATACCTTGCGTAGTGCCATCGCAACTAGATAGAGTTTCTTTCCAAGGACTTCAGAGAAAAGTGTGATCCAGTTCTTCTATGTCCGAACGCTGAAGACCACTTAGCGTGGGTTATTTCATCGTTTAGGTAGAGCACTCTTCGAGTCTTAAGGGCTTTTTGGTCTTTATTCAGAAAACCTATGCGCCTATCTGAACTACACTGATCAAAATCAAGTAAGAATTCAGGCATTTTCAAGCTCTTGTTAGGACTTAATGCTCATACTACGCGGTTAGTGTGTCAAAACATGACTTTATTACTTTATTTTTTCCCTATCTTATTTTCTAAAACTAAGATAATATTAAATAATAAAATTTTAAAAATATTTAAAATAATGATAAGTAGGTAATTTTTTAATATAAATCTAATCAAGCACGAATAAAAATAGGCTATAAGTTAATCTTATGATAAAAAAAATAATTTGTTTTTCTATGTTTTTCTTTATTATAATGACTAAAATTATAAATGCGCATCCAAATTGTTTTTCGAAAACGATAGATGACAAGAATATAAAAAATTTTTTATATATTATAGGAATAAAAGACAGGACTGTTGAGAGTATTAATAAAAAATTTCAATCATTCACTCGAAAAAAAAAGAGATCTAGTGAAGATTTACAAGATGTAGCAGAAGAACAATCTGGTGTTACAGGACAAGACTCATCTAAAGAAACTCCACTTGTTTATACGAGGTTTGGGGCTGCTTGCATTCATGATTTCAACAATCAAGAGTTCGAAGAATTTATGAATACAAATAACTTGAGTGAAAAAGAGGAGAACTTTTTAAGAAACGCCAAAAATAATAAAGATGACTTGAGCAACAAATGTTCCTCCTTTTTCGGTAGATTTTCTTTAGAATTGATGTTTTCTTTTCTTCTTCATCAATCTGTTTTTTTTACGTCCCTATAGTTTTGTAAATGTGTATGCAGAGATCATGATATTTAAAAATTTGCTAATATTTCTTTTTCTTTCAATTTGATGTGCAGTAGGATCAAATATCATGAAGAATAGCATCTTTGAGTTCTGCTTGATTGTTCTATAGATTGCTTTTGAGCAAAACTCATGGTAGTCGTTAAAAAACGATTCGAAAGTTATGCTGTGATTCCGTTTACGGATTAAAGCAGAAGTGTATATTGGCAAAAAGCAAACCGTATTTTTCATGCTTTCTCGGGTGTAGAGCTTGGGTACTTGTGTGAGCTGATGAAGTAAGAGAATGAATCAAAACCTCTTTTAAGGTTACTCATAGGTTGCTTCTTGAGGTAATTGAGATTTTCAGTACTTGTTTTGAGCGTCAAGAGTTCGTGCTAAAACAAGGTGCCACGAATCCAAATGCCAAGCGAAGTTACTTCAGCTAAACTTGCGATTTTTCCGAATTCTATAGAATTCGGATTCCGATTGATGCGCTGTCCAGCAATAGGATATGTTGTAATGCATGGTAGAAGGATGATGGCAGGACTGATGGCGTAAGTTACTCCTAAAAAGGTAGAGATAGCATGCAGTCTCCAAGCTGAGCTATCTCCATTGGAAATCAAGCTTGCATTAAAAGGATTCCAATCAGAGTAAACTTGTTTGACATAGCTCATGTTTCCACCCAAGGTAATGCTTAGTTGAGAAGTCAGTCTATAATTAAGGGTAGGTATAGCAGATAAAATGATCTCTGGTTTATTTTTTGCATCAAAGCCTGCTTTTTGATGATGCGATTCAGAAGCATCTAAGTTCTCGTAAAAAAAAACTCTAGGTTGAAGCATGGCAAACACAAACCATCGGCTTCCTGAGGGATCATATCTAAGAGCCGCAAATAGTCCAGGGGCTAAAATGGTCGTTCTAGCTTGTGACTGAAATCCTGATAAAAAAGGAGGAAAAAAATAAGGGAAATCGGTATTGATGCTTCCTGTTAAATCCCAGTCTTTGCCGTATAAAAGCTTGCCGGAAATTCCAACGCGAACACCTTCGTAGCGATAATTCTGTAAATGTTGATCGCAATTGTTCACAAGAATAACATTCCTGAGTTGTAGGTCAAGAGCTAATTTTCGAGAAAATTTGTATTTGAAGGATATCTGATTAATTAGGCGAAGGCCTCCGTCGTTTTTTAATCCAAATTGATTAGGATTATGAGAAAAAGTGTGCGATGTAATGCCTGGGCCATTGAAGTAAGAAAAATAGCTGAGACCAAAAATTTCAGAGACTTTTTCCCAAGAAAAATTTTCAGATTTTTTCATGGAAGTCGAATAGGTGTTCAGTCTATCTTTCTGAGACTCAATTGCGTGAGTATTCAGAGAATGCGCGAAGAAACTCAGTAAAATGAGGGCGAGTTTTAACACTTCAAATAACTCTTAAAAAAATTTTTTTTTAAGCAGTCACTATGAAGAGGATTCAGCAGGAAGCTCGAGATTTTTTTTTTCCAAGTCATCCAGTCTGATGAACGTTTTATGGCGAGGTCCGGGGATTGCCTTATGGCATGACTCATGGAAGTTTTTAAAAAATAGAAAAACCAACGTGTTGTATTCGTGGTTGAGGCAAGGTTCAAAAAAGTGACTATGGTTTCTGAAGGTATAAATTTCTGAAATTTTCGAATGGTTCCTGTTCTCATGAGGTCCTTTGAGGATCGGTTTGAGGGTATTTCAAGCAATGTATTTTATGTTTTGTTACGATCATTTCAGGGTGTCTCATGCAATCCCCCCTTTATCGTAAATTTTATGAACTTCGTTTAGATTGACGGGAGTTTTTACGCTGTCGATCAGATGTCTTCTGTGTTGAGTGGCTCTTATGCAAAGTCCTTCCCAAAAAATAGTAGAATCTCGAAAAATCAAGAAGGTGGATTCCTTGCTATTCGCCAGATATGGTGAAAATCGACTCAAGTCAGGTACAGAACTGTTGGGACGCGATATCGCTTCTTTTTGTAGATTTTGTGTGTGAAGCGTTTTGTCTGATGTCTCCCAAGAGCCATAGATAAAACAAGTCATTGATTTCATCGTTTTCCTCAAGATGGTTAAGTTGCGATGTATCGAATGTTGGTAAGTTGCATATGTACCGAATCAACGAAGTTTTTTCTATCGAAAATTTTAAAAGTCTTTTCTCATGCAGAAAATCAATGATAAAGATTTTGTTTTTCAGGGATGAATGTTCGAACGTCGGTATTGGGTCGTTTGAGGGGTACAAGAGGGCTGACCTCCTCTTGCTAGGATCACAATTTTATTCGATTGATCAATTAGATTTCTTGTTTGGGTTTTTGTACGGGAGATGGTTCGCTCTATGGTTGAGATCACTTCAGGAACGTTGTCAACTTATATAGTTAAACTTTTGGGTTTCAAAATCCTTGGGACGAGGGAGAGTTACGCAGAGAGATGCCAACGCGCAACGATTGGATCATCGGGATAGGAGTGTGTCAAGAAAAGAAGTTTTGGTTCTTGAGAAAAAAGACACTAAACTCGGAAGATGTCTTTTAAAAAAAGACACATCTTCTCCCAAGAATCTTGATCTGCCTGAGCATCATAAGCAATGGGAAGCTTGAAACGTTTTCCGAGGGAAGTGGCCTCGGGATTGGTAAACCCATGTTCCGCGTCAGGATAGGCATGAAACTTAAAATCTGCTTGAGAGGTTTTCATCTCCTGATGAAAAGCCTCTACTTCTTCTTGTGGCACCATTTTATCTTGATGGCCATGCAAAACAAGAATCTTGGGATGAATTTTTTGCGTTTGAAACGAAGAACGAAGTCCTCCGTGAAAACTCACTACGGCTACCAGGGAAGTATGTGGTTGTCGGGCAAGGTTGAGTACCTGAGTGCCTCCAAAACAGTAACCTATTGCTGCGATACGCTGAGGGTCTAGGTGCAATGCTACTTTTTTAGCTTCCTCAAATGCAAGCTTGACAAAGCTTTCTAGCATTTCCATACTTTTTAGTGGCTGCTCATAAAAGCATTTCGCAAGCGCTAACGCTTCGTCTGGATCAGAGGCAGTTTTCGCCTCTCCATAAAGATCTACTGCAAGGCTAGCACAACCTAGCGCTTCAGTGAGCTTCCGGGCCCTCATTTCTAATTGAGAGGTTTTTCCCCACCACTCATGAACGAGTACGACTAGGGGCTGATTTTCAGATTTTGAGTGAAAGTACAAATCGCCTAGGTACCTGATCGAGGATTGAGTCAGAGTGACTGGAAGGCTTTGAATCGTCATGGCTTCTGATACCGTATTTTTTTTTCTTTGGAAACTAAAAAAATTTGAAGATTCATGCAAGAGGCAATCCCTTTTAGGGGGGTTATCCATGCACAGGGGTCTTCATGAGGAATAAATTAAATTCATTGGGGTTTCATGTGCTGATTTTAAGTCGTGTCGATGATTTTTTACGATCCACAGTTCGTCCATAAAAGGGCGGAACCAGCAGAGATGCTTTCCCTGAGTGAGATAAATTATAAAAATTAATTATCTCTGCGATCAAAAAGTGACTTCCTTCCTAGAAGCAAGATAATCCGCTCCCACATCCCCGATGGGATTTCCAGTCAGATTTAAGGTGATGATCCCGAGCATTTGAGCGAGGCGAGTCACCCCGAGATCCCCGATTTGATTCCAACTCAGATCTAAGTCGGTAATCCCAGACATATGAGCAATATGGGCTGCTCCATTATCTCTGATTTGATTTCTCACAAGATGCAAGGAGGCGATTGTCTTCATGTGAGTAAGATGAGCAGTTCCGAGATCTCCGATCTGATTTCCAGCGAGATTTAAGTCTGTGATTCCCATCATGTGAGAAATATGGGCTGACCCTGCATCCCCTAGGTGATTGCAGCTCAGATCTAAGGTGATGATCCCAAGCATTTGAGCGATATGACTTGCGCCTGTCTTTCCGATTTGATTATCACAAAGATTTAAAAAGGTAATCCCCTTCATGTGAGCCAGATGAGCGGCTCCGAGATCCCCGATTTGATTTCCGGCAAGACTTAAGTGGGTGATTCCCGTCATATGAGAAACATGAATGACTCCCACATCCCCTAGGTGATTGCAACTCAGATCTAAGGTGATGATCCCGAGCATTTGAGAAATAGGGCTTACTCCCCTAATTCCTATTTGATTATCACAAAGATTTAAGATGGTGATTCCATGCAGTTGAGCAATAAGACCTGCTCCAAGATCCCCGATTTGATTTCCGGCAAGACCTAAGTTTGTTATCCTTAGCCTATGAGCAATCTGCTTGACTCCGACATATCCGATGGGGTTGTAGCTCAGATCTAAGGCCCTTAGCTTTCGCCTATGCGCAAGGTGAGTTGCTCCGACATCTCCGATGAGATTGCAGCTTAGATCTAAGTTTGTGATTTTTTCCATGTGAGCAAGATGACTTGCCCCAAGATCTCCGATTTGATTGCAAACAAGATTTAAGAGGGTCAAATTCTGTAGCTGAGCGAGATGAGTGGCTCCGAGATCCCCGATTTGATTTTTAGCAAGATTCAAAGTGATCATTGCTTGCGTGTGAGCAAGATGAGTGGCTCCGAGATCTTCAATTTGATTGAAGCTCAGATCTAAGTCTGTAACCTCCTTCATTTGCGTAAGATGTGCCGCTCCTGCATCTTTGATGTTATTTTTTGAAAGATTCAAGCTGGTTATGCTTAGCATATGAGAAAGAGAAGCGGCCCCCACTTCTCCGATTTGATTGAAGCTGAGATTGAAGTGGAGGATTCCTTGCATGTGAGCAAGATGACTTACCCCAAGATCCCCGATTCTATTTTTAGCAAGATTTAACCTGATAATGCCCAGCATGCGAGCAATAGGGATCACCCCTGAATCTCCGATCTGATTGAAACTCAGATCTAAGTCTGTGATCCCTTGTATTTTGGCAATGGCGTTCGCATCTGCATTTCTGAGCTCATTATGCCTGAGAATGCATCGCCTTATGCTTGAGCTGGGAGTGAGTTCGTGAGACCCCAAGCAACCGACTTGGTTTTCACTGAGATCTAGCTCTTCAAGCCTTTTCATGTGAGCGATCTTCTTGAACCCTTTACCTGTGATTTGATTGTTTGAGAGGTTCAGGATTTTGATGCCTTCCATTTGAGCAATGATAGATAATTTCGCATCGTTGATATGCTGACTTTTAAGACTTAACACTTCTAAGTGGTTAAAGTAGGCGGTATGCCTTAAGAAATGACGGCTTGAGAGGATATTGCCATTAAGATCTGTAACTGTACTCAGAGACAATTCTTTCATGCTTGAGGGTGCTTTTCTGAAAAGCTTGGGATTTATTTTTGAATGCGCTATTTCTAGTTTTTTCATCGTTCCCCTCTCGTCTTTTTGAAATATCTCTAAGAATTGATTGGGGTTAACGATTGTTTCAAAAAAACCAGAAAGTCTCGATCTGGAATCACTTGCTTGCGCCTCAGGGTGCATAGCGATTGCCCAAGAAGAATGGTATAAAAAAATCACCATGCAAATAAGGATTATGTTTTTCATACAATCAGTCAGTGATAGATCTAGTTTTTTGAGCAATGGTACGAAGTCTTGAGTCGATTTTTCTCCTGATGCCTTTTTATCGCAAGTTCGACCAAGGTATCTAATAATTTAGAATAAGAAAGTCCCGAGGCTTCCCATAATTTAGGATACATACTAATCTCAGTGAAACCAGGCATGGTATTCACTTCATTGAGAAATAATGCTTGGGTTTCGCGGTCTAAAAAGAAATCCACACGAGCTAATCCTGAGCACCCAATCGCTGAAAAGGCTTCTAAAGCATACATTTGAATTTTTTTTACTAGCGAGGCACTAAGACGTGCTGGAATGCTCAAAGAAGCTCCTTTTTTATCCAGGTATTTTGCTTCATAACTATAAAATTCATGATTCGGGATAATTTCACCCACGATACTTGCACGAGGAGGATTTCCTCCTAGCACAGAGCATTCGAGCTCTCGAGCATTGACAGCTTGCTCGACCAGTACCTGTGTATCGTATAAAAAAGCATTCTGAAAAAGCTTCAGGGCATGTCTAGCGTTTTTTACCTTAGATACCCCAAGCGAAGATCCAGTACTGACGGGTTTTACAAAGTAAGGAAAAGAAAATCTTTCATGCACATGGTCTAAAAAAGCGCGAGCATTATCTTCAAACTCTGGATAAGAGATCACGTAAGAATCCACCACGGGAATTCCCGAAGCAGCAAAAAGCCTTCTCGATGTAGCTTTATTCATACCTAGTACAGAACCTAAGACACCGCAACCCACATAGGCAATATTCGCAAGTTCCAAAAGACCTTGAATGGTGCCGTCTTCTCCATAAGAACCATGCAATACGGGAAAAATGACATCAAAATGAGAAGCGGCAAGCTTCTTGGCTAGTGGATTTAATGAAAAAAGCTGTTTTTCATTCTCAAAAGCAACTAAGCTGATTGGTTCCCTTCTGCCATCGAGTTTGACTGACATCGGATCAGCGGAACCCAGACAGGCTTTTTCCTCAGGTAAAAACCACCGCCCCTGCTTGTCAATTCCAATCAGTGTTAATTCGTATTTTTTGCGATTAAACGCACGATAAATAGATAAAGCAGAAGCAATACTTACTTCATGCTCGCCCGATTTACCTCCAAACAATATGGCTATCTTGATTTTTTTCATCAGGAACTCCAGCAAAAAGTTCTAACTGGTAAATACAAAAAAAGCAACTCCTTCTGATGAAAAAAGAATAATGGCTGAAAAGAGTCAAAAAACCTCATGGTTGATTTCAAATGCATGATGCCATGGCTAAAGCTTGCACCGAATCAAGACAGAGCGTGATGGCAAAGATTTGTAGGAGTCTGGGGGGGGTTCTTTCACATTTTTGTTGAGGCTTACCTGGATCTTTTTTGTTCGAGCATTCTTCGTGAAATACGTTTTATTTTGCTTTCAATGGCATGTCGAGAAGGATAAAGATTCTGAATTTTTCGATAAATTACGATAGCATCTTCTAGATGCCCTAAGGCTTCTAAGCAAGAGGCCACTCCAAATTGAGCTTCTGGGATGAGGCTACTTTCAGGGTATTTCTTGATAAATTGTTCGTATTTTTTCTTTGCTTTTTGATAAAAAATATCAGCACTTCCTTGGGAAGCTGTGCGTTTCTCTCCTTGCATATAATAAGTCGCTGCTATTTCAAATTCGGCGTTTTTCGCAAATGCAGAATTTCCAAAACGAGTGATGAGTGTCTCATAAGTTGCTATGGCAAGGTCAAATTTGAAGGAATAAAAGGCACTTTTTCCAATAGCGAATAAAAAGCCGGGAGCATCTTCGTGATCAGGTGCTTCTTCTAAAAGAGACTGATAGTGTGCTATGGCAAGACCATATTGTTCCGTTTTTAGAAATAAAATTTCTCCAATTTGAAGCTTGGCATTCCAAGTGTGCTCTGAGGGCTCATGACCAGCGATATACATTTTAAATTTAGCAATGGCTTCGTCGTACTGAGACAAAAAAAGGCACTGTGTCAGACCGGCTTTGTACAAAGCTTCTTTTCCAAGAAGGCTTTGGGGGTCTTTAGCGTAGGCTTTTTCAAATTCTTGAACGGAGGCTTGATACTTGCGATCAGACCAAAGTTTCTCAGCCAGTATATAATGACTGCGACTGCTTTGTGTACTACAAGCAAGAAGCAGGAACTGAAAAAAAAACGCAACCCTCTGCACAGACTCCTCCTGGGAAATGGTACCATATTTTACGCATTGCCAACACTGGTACAAGTTAAGGTGGTACTCGCTAAAAAATTGACCGACGATGAGTTCAAGATGCTGCTTAAGTCAGCGATTACAACTTCGATGAACTGAAGATAGCCATAGTGCAATTGGATATTCGAGAAGATAGTAGTCGCAAAATTCGAGTTTCAAGTTTTTTTCTGGAATTTTTATAACATATTGAGATTATTGGCTTCTTTAAATCAATCATTTTCTGTCATCCCTTAAAAATCAAGGAGTATCAAAAACTTGAGTGATTTTTATCTCAAAAAGGTTTTTTGGCTTCTGATTTTGATACTTGGTTTCCTTGGGGGTGCAAGTTAGAGGCAGTTGCAAGCTGCTTACGTTGCTTGCTTGGTTTAAAGAGGGGTTGAAAAATCTTGTGAATGAAATTGACATATAAACTGTATTGCTCATTATCCGCCCTATCAGTCAAAATGAAATTCCATTGAACATAAACTTTTTCCACCTATTACATGATTAACGCAAAATGTTATTTTAAGTCATTATAACATCACGAAATCATTGATTGAAAAACGCAAACTAATGGATTTAGCCTGAGCATTTGCAAAATTTATGAACTATGTAAAAAAGCTACAAATAGCTTTAAAAATTCCATGAAGGTTATTTTTTGATGAGCTTTTGGGATAATGGAATGATAGGGATCTAAAGCTAGGTCGTAAATCTTCTAAGAATACGAAGTTATTTCGGGCGCGATCCATAGTTCCACTGGAAAGTCGCTGAGTCTTTACTTTCACGAGTTTTTTTTGCTAATAAAACATGTTGGGTGGCTCCTAGAGAGTTTTTCAGGTACTTAGGGATGGGCACCGAAAAGATGATTACTTTGGAAAAAAGGATATAATTCTTAGGATGGAGCTTTCGAATAGAGGGCTAAACGAAGGTTTGTCTCAGGCGTCAAATATTGGTTGCAAGAGGAGAAAAGCTCATGTGACTTAGTGAAAACTCAGCATCTTCAGATGTCATCGCTTTTCCCTATGAGGTTGGAGATCGTAAAACCCTGATTTTTTCTTCGATCTCACTTTCGAGCATCAGCCATCAGAAATGTTCAAGGTTTCCAGATTTTCTTGTAAGTTAGTAGTCAATTTTTCAGAATTTTTTGGCAGCATTCTTCTGCTTCTATTAACTTCATAAACACGAGGATGAGAATAGATATTATTTATCTCACGAATACGTTCATTATTAATAATTCTTACGGAATCAGTTAAATTTATTAATAATCTGTGAGACATATCGCTGATGACTTCCTCTACTTCAGCTCTAGCTTCAATTGCAATAGCTTGAATATCAACATGAGAGTTTAGTAACTTTACTCGCGCTTCATTTACGATTTGCTCCTGAACTGAAGGAGTAGAGAGGTCTTGTCCTTCATGAAGAAGTTGTGCGATAATAGCTACTACATGAGGATTTACGCTATTATTGTAATTATCGCGGATCGATTTTGCAAGTGCAACATAGTCAGATTCAATTTTTTTTAATTGGTTACACGTATCCTGAACTACCACTAAAGCATCGATATTTTTTATTGCAACGCGACACTCATCTGGAAGGTGCCGAAGCGCAGCGTCTAACTTTTCGTCGATTTTCTGAGCCTTCTCTATGATTTTCTGCTCAATCGAAGTATCTATCAGGTTTCCTCCTTTATCGTAAAGTTCCCCCATGTATAACGCAACAAGAGATTCATAAAAAAAGCTGACAGCAGCGTGAATAGAACAATACTTGCTATTGATTTTGACAATTTGTACTTTTTTAACTTGAATTTCTTGAGATCCATCCCCTAACATACTCAATATAACCTCTATGGCACGATCCTGGGGGGTATTTTTGCTGTTAGCAAGACTATTCTTGTCTTCGGATTTTTTAGCACAAAACGCAAACTCATTTGAAATTGCGATGTAAAAAATGAACACATAAATGATTTTTTTCATTCAAACCTCGAATTAGGACCCTGGAGACAATAAATTTTTACAGGCTAACTATGTTCCTCTTTTCAGAAAAATTCGTTTAAGAATTAAATAACTTACAAAATCAAATATAGACTCTACTCGGCACACTAAGTTTATCACAGGCTTCGCAATCAGTTTAAATTTTAGGCTCGCTGATCAGACGGGGATCAGCCTGTTTCATTGGTCCTGAAATTTTTTTAAAATCTGAATTCATCCCCAGGTTAGCTCAGGTTTTCAAAAGATTTTCTATTTTTTATCGATTCATATTATCACAAGGACTCTCCATATCATGTTTTATCTCATTAATAGAATCTTGAATTTCAGAAAGCTTTCTATTTATTGCCTCAAATTGCTCGTCTGTATTAGAAACATTGCCCATTGTTCCAAAAATACCATGAATTACTTGACTAGGATCGCTCTTCACCTCTTCTGAACCAGTATTGTGAGTCTGCGTTTCCTCTGCCTCTTGAGCTCCAGGCACAGCTTCCCTATTTGATGGTGGACGTCCAGTTTGGGTTACAGTATCACTTTTTGATTCATCAGTTCTCTCATGAGAAGAATTACCATCTTGAGCTTCAAGCAGAGAACTGAGAGGTTTTGGATAGCAATCGCTAAAAAATGAAATCATAAGACCTAAGATCGCTATACGATTTTTAATATCCTCAGTTGGAAGATTTTTTATAACCTCATTAAAAAAATCTGATACAATCTTGCCTTTAAGAATATTTTTCTGGCTTTGGGGGTCATCATCGCTATCGAAGAGCACATTACGCCGAGATTCACATGATCTATGCTGAGATTTCGCTGCTTGTTCTGGTAAAAGATTCACAGTATTTGTAGCGATACCAAGTTCTAGATCATCCTCTTTCTGACGTAAAAGACGAGCGATTCGGATTCCGGCTTGAGTGAGAGCATTTGCTCCCTCTTGATAGTGGCTAACGAAATACACCATCATAATCCCATAGATCCGATCATGATCCAAGGTATCACTAGATTTAATGAGAACCTCATAAAAAAATTCTCCTATAACTTTTACTTGATGTTTTCTTTCTTTTCGCCTGAGTTCGATCTCCTCTTGGTCGTTCACTTTTGTTTCCGGCGCTTGTTTATAGGCTACCCAATCACAACCACATACAACAAGGATCAAAAAAAGGAAAATTTGATTCACAGAATCACCCCGTCTTATTGCACTTAATTTATACAAAAGTTGCTACCTTGAAGTTGACCAGACTTCAATGTCAGATTTCAAGATTTTACTCAAATTAAAAATGACAAAATCTCACTTCTAAAAATTTATTAAACTTATAAAATTAAAAATTAAACTAATTTTTGTTACAATGATTAGTTGGCGGAATGCTATCCTACCCTGAAGCAGCGAAGACCAAAATCAAGGCTGCCTTAAGGAAATCAATTAAAACAAACGACTACGGAAGTCCTTCGAGAGATGAGGGATCTGAAGCAAGATGAAGTCTGTGGTCAAACCGAAGGTGGCCTCTGTTGGGCAGTCTCTGGTGTGAAGTAGCGATGGTGTTGAAGTTCCAATCCTTTCCTGCCAGAGTCCAAGTAGTAGGGGTGGGTAAAAAGATCTTCAGTGGTCAGTGCTTATCTGGGGAAGGCTTTCGTGTCCGAGAAATCGTAAATACGACGCATGATCTTGATCCAGGGAATGATAGAGTAAGGGCTTTTCCATGAAATCGTAGTAATTGTAAAATCAGGAGCCGACGAAGATAGGGTGACGTATCTGAGGAAACTACTGAAAAGCGAACAAGGCTTGGGTGGAGATACAGTGGACCCCGTCTAGACAAAAAACGAACTAGAATTTTAAATGACAGGGATGAGCTGCCAAGCTTGCAGCAGCGGGGTTTCCGCATGAGGCCGCCCACCCTTGAGTGGTTACCACTGCGTTATCGGTGACTCCCATAAAATGGAGTTTGATGATTTTGGTACTCTGGTTTGTAATAAAGCTTGAGCGGCACAAGCCATAGCTCGCACTGGCGCTCATAGGTATCCCACTGAAATTAGGTTCAATCATCATTTTTTTTCAGTTCAATTTTGTAGCTTTTTTTTTAACCAGTCCAACTCGAATTTGAGTTGACCAATCTCCTCATAGAGCTGGGCTACCAGCACCTAGAAAGCTCCTTCCTGAGCTTGCTTATTCCCGAAAACGCCGAGGATACACCCATTAGGCTCTTTTTCTACTGACTTGATTGATCATGATGAGCTTTAAAGTGAGGCTGAATCTCCCTTGAGCGCCTCGAGAGCAGCATCTGCTTAATACGAATAACTTCCAAACCCCCTTCTTGTGATGGTCACAAAACCATTTTTTTAACTTAGCAATCTGTTCAGTTTTTGGGGTTCACTATAGTTTATCTTTTAAACTTTAAAAAACAGCTCAATAAATTTATATACAATAATTTACTTCAATTGATTTGAAAAATCTCATAATTTGGATTATTTGGTACGCTCCTGATAAAAAAGCAGAAAAAATTGATTAAACTGTCTTTTTGAAGTATGCATTTTCCAATGAAAATCAATTTTTTTGTGATGGTCGCTATTTTGTATTATCCTTCTTGGTCTATTGCGATGCACCATGATCTTGAATTGAGATTTACTGATTCAAGTCTCGATTTTTTTGGAGCAACTCTCAGCTCGCAAGACTTTTCTAAGTTTCTTTCGATAAAAAATCTTAAAAATATTAAAGAATGCAAAATTTCGCATTCGAAAATGGATCCTAGCCTATTGAGTCAGTTGCCTGCAGATATTGAGAAATTATCACTTAACTCGGTTACCGATCTTGAGGGAAACATTCTCTCAAACTATGATTTTTTAAAAAATACTCCCCTTAAGCACTTAAAAGTATTAATTTTTCGAAATCAGCACATGACTGATTCCCAGTTATCTAAAATTGCTGAAATGCAAGAGCTTCAAGCGCTAGGGCTTTCGAACAATCAAATTACAGGTAAAGGTTTCATGAGTATTGTTAATATTCGAGGACTTGAAGTTTTGGACCTAAGAGATAACCAGGTTGGTTCGTTTCAATCTATCTTTTTTCCCCAAGTTCCAAGCATAAAACGATTAATTCTCAAGCATAACTGTATCAGTAATCAAGATACGTTCTGCATTACTCAAATGAAAAAAATCACCTACTTAGATCTTTCTGAAAATGAAATCGGAGATGCTGGAGCTGATGATATTGCCTTCATGCAGAGAATTGAAACCTTGAAGCTGAACCACAATAAAATCAGAAAAGATGGTGCTTTCAATCTTTCTAGAATGCGAGGAATAAGATATTTGCATCTTGACTTCAATAAAATCGGAGATGCTGGAGCAGATCATATTTCTCAAATGCATTCGATTATCGGCTTGTATCTTGAATCCAATCAAATTGGAGATGCTGGGGCTGAGTACATTGCTGGAATGCAGCAAATCACATCGTTAAGTCTTGCTAAAAATCGAATCGGGGATGTTGGTGTAAAATCCATTGCTCAAATATCCGGAATCACAGATTTAGATCTTTCTGATAATCAAATCGGTGATACTGGTGCAGTTTATGTTTCCAATATGCAGAGAATTAGAAATTTGAATCTTGCTGGCAATCACATCAAAAATAATGGCGCTGCTCACGTTTTTAAAATGAAAAAAATCAAAAATTTAAATCTTAACGACAATTATATCAGAATCCTGAATCTTCGTTCTGATCAAATCGGAGATGCAGAGGCGTTTTTGATTTCTAGTATAAAAGGAATCACAGCATTGATTCTTCCTTCCAATAAAATCGGAGCTTTGGGGACAGAGAGCATTTCTCAAATGCAAGGAATTGCTACTTTGGATCTCAGTGAGAATTCTATAGCAGATGTAGGTGCAACGAGTATTTCTCACATGCAAGGAATCACTAACTTAGATCTCAGTAAGAATTCTATAGGAGATGTGGGTGCAGCGAGTATTTCTAAAATGCAGGGAATTACCATTTTAGATCTCAGTAAGAATTCTATAGGAGATGTGGGTGCAGCGAGTATTTCTAAAATGCAGGGAATTACCATTTTAGATCTCAGTAATAATTTCATCGGAGCTGCTGGAGCAGCTCGTATCAGTCAAATGCAGGGAATGATCAACTTGGATCTCAGCGGGAATCAAATTGGAGATGAGGGAGCAGTTAGCATTTCTCAAATGCAGGGAATGATCACCTTGTATCTCAGAGAGAATCAAATTGGAGATGATGGAGCACAGTTCATTTCGAGCATGGTAGGTCTTACCACCTTGGATCTCAGTCGAAATAAAATCAGTGATACTGGGGCAGCTCATGTTTCGAGTATAAAAGAAATTAGAAACTTAAATCTTGGTGGCAATCGCATCAAAAATAATGGCGCTGCTTGTCTTTTTAAAATGCAGGAAATTACAAATTTAAATCTTAACGACAATGGGATTGAAGTCTTGGATCTTGGCTCTCATGAAATTGGAGATGCAGAAGCCGTTATTATTTCGAGTATGCGAGAAATCACAACATTGATTCTCCAATCCAATAAAATAAGAGATGAGGGGGTTTGGCACCTTTCGCGTATGGTAGGTCTTACCACCTTAAATCTCAGATTTAATCAAATAGGAGATGAGGGGGCTCGGTACCTTTCGCGTATGCTAGGTCTTAACTCTTTAAATCTCAGTTGTAATCAAATAGGAGATGAGGGGGCTCGGCATCTTTCGCGTATGCTAGATCTTACCACCTTGAATCTCAGCTCTAATCAAATAGGAGATGAGGGGGCTCGGTACCTTTCGCGTATGGTAGGTCTTACTTTTTTGAATCTCAGCTCTAATCAAATAGGAGATGACGGAGATCGGTACCTTTCGCGTATGCTAGATCTTACCACCTTGGATCTTAGCTACAATCGAAATACGCGTAAGAAGACTTGTGCTAGGTCATGCCAGTGTCGTTGTACGATTTTCTAAAAAACTTCTGGTAAGAAGTTTTTTAACTGTATCCGGTTGCATGAGTCAAGTTACTTAACAAAAAAACAGAAGCCTTTCATCTAGTAAACTATAGTGCTTTTTCTCCTCGTGACGAATTAACTTGATGCTATAAAAACCGCGTGGACTAAAACCCTATAAAACTCGAGTTTCAAGTTTTTTCCTGAAATTTATGCAACATATTGAAATTATTGATTTTTTTAAAACTCAGCATTTTACTTAATCCTTTTAAAATCAAATAGTTACAAAAAAACTTGAAACTCGAGTTGAAAAATCACTTTGATCTAGATTCTTGTTTTTTAAAAAAAGTTCAAAAAATTTATCCAAATTTCATAAGATGGTCCTATCTTTTTCAAGTCACTCAAGGAAAATCAAAGAAATTTTCAGTTTTTATTCCTATGAGTACTAAAAAATATCGAAATGGCATCATTTTTAAACGCGAAGTTGTTCAAGTTATTTCGTAATAGAATCTAAGTTGAGGACTGCGATCATACGAGAAAGAGAATAGTTACCGGCATCTTGGATGTGATTAGAGCTGAGATTCAAGGTAATTACTCTTGGCATACGAGAAATACGATTTGCTCCATTGTTTCTGCCTTGATTTTGAGCAAGATTTAACTTTGTTATTTGAGGCATTTGAGTAATATGCGCTGCAACAGCGTCCCCCATTTGATTCGAGCTGAGATCTCAATCTTCCACCACTGCATGGTAGTTATCTCACTAAAACCTTGATCGTTGATTTGATTGTACGAAAGATTGAGTCTTTTGAGTGCTTGTAAGTGAGTCATCAGAGATACGTCAGAATCATCTATGAGCTGATTTTCAAGAGTTAGGCTTTTCAAGTCGTGGTAGGCAGGATCCGTTAAAAAAGGACGAATACATAGCACATTGTCCTCAAGGTCTCTTACTGAGTTCAGTGATAATTCCTCAAGATCTAGAGGTACTCTCTTGAAGAGCTCAGGATCTATTTTTGAATCTGAAATTTCTAATTTTATAACACGAACTTGAGCGTCTTTTTTGAAAATCTCTGAAAGCTTCGGCATCAGTTGTGATCGTTTCAAGCCAGAACTCTGGTTTGACGGGAAACTTGAGATCAAGTTCCGCAAATAATGCACAGCAATAGCTGAAGAGGTATGCTAAATAAAAGCCATCGTTCCAAAAAAGATCGTTTTTTTCATTATCATAAATATCTTTAAAAGAATATTTTTTAATGGTTAGAGATGGGATTATCAGTGAAAATGAACGCAGTTCTTCTTGCATGCTGTTGGATCTGCCACAGGATATGATCCTGGGATCATATAAACTTCGATACGATCGAAAGTGTATTAGATCCATTTTTCGGGGTTTCCGGTCAAAAAATTTAGTTTTGGGATAAGATAGATTGATCCAAGGGTTGTTGTGGTAGTCGCGTGGTCAAGCGAATGATTAAAGAGCCGTGCTTTTGGGCCATTCTATTGGAAATATACTGAACACCCACCTGTCCGAGATTCAAAGAGGTAAGATCTAGGATCCTTGAAATGTGCCGAGCCCCCGCGTCTCCGATGCAATTTTGGCTGAGATCTAAGGTGATAAGACTCCACATCCTCGAAATGTGCCGAGTCCCGGCGTCTCCGATGCGATTTCGGCTGAGATCCAAGGTGATAAGACTCCACATCCTCGAAATGTACCGAGTCCCGGCGTCTCCGATGCGATTTCGGCTGAGATCCAAGGTGGTAAGACTTCGCATCTTCGAAAGGTACCGAGCACTCATATCTCTTATTTGATTGGAGCTGAGATTTAAGGAGGTAAGACCCTGCATATTCGAAAGGTGCTCAGCTCCCCGCTCTCCGATTTGTTGCTTCTGAGATTCAAAGAGGTAAGGCTCTTCATGTTCGAAATGTGGAGCGCTCCCACCGCTTCAGTTCTGTTATAGCTCAGATTTAATGAGGTGAGACCCTGCCTACTCGAAATGAACATAGCCACTTCGGTTTTATTGGAGCTAAGATCCAAGCTGGTAAGACCACGCATGTTCGAAAGGTTCAGCCCCCGGATCTCCAATTTGATTGAAATTGAGATTCAAGAAGCTAAGATTCTGCAAAGTTGAAATGAGCATAGCCCACTCATCTCCGATTTGATTAGAGCTGAGATCCAAGGAGGTAAGGCCATGCATGTTCGAAAGGTACTCAGCCCCCATATCTCCTATTTGATTAAAACTGAGATCCAAGGTCGTAAGACCCCGCAGATTCGAAAGGTGCCGAAGCTCCCGCATGTCTTATGTGATTGGAGCTGAGATTCAAGGAGGTAAGACCCATCATACTTGAAAGGTGCTGAGCCCTCGTATTTCCGATTTGATTGGATCTAAGATTTAAGTTCGTAATTTCCTGAATTTGAGCAAGGATAGTAGCATCATCGTCTCCGATTCCGTTGGAATCGAGATTCTCACTTGTCAGTTTTGGCATATGAGAAACCAGATTTACTCCATTTCTGATTTCATTGGACTGTAGATTCAAGTTTTTGATTCCCTTCATTCTAGAAATATGAAAAGTCCCAGTATCTCGGATTTGATTGGAGCTGAGATTCAAGGTTTCAATCCCGTTCATTTTAGAAATGCTTTTGCTCCATCACATCTGATACTTATCAGCAAGATCTAAGTTTTCGATTCCTTGCATTTGAGCAATGTGCTTTGCGCCAATAGCTCCTATTTGATTGAGGCCAATATCTAAGCTTCTGATTCCCCTCATTTCAGAAATGTAACGTGCCCCATCTTCTCCGATGCGATTGGATTGAAGATTCAAGTTTTTGATTCCTTGCATTTGAGAAATGTAAGCTGCTCCAGTAGTTCTTATTACATTGAAGCGGAGATTCAAGTTTGTTATCCCTAGCATTCTAGAAATGTAAAGAGCTCCTTCATTTGTGATTGCATTGTCGGCAAGATTCAGGTCTGTTATCCCTGCTATTTCAGAAATGTAACGAGCGCCTTTATCTGTAATTTGGTTGGATCTGAGATTCAAGTTGGTAATCTTCGGCATTTGAGTCATTTCAGAGGCAACCATCTTCTCCGATGTCATTGAAGCTGAGATCTAAGGTTGTAATTCCATGCATATGAGCTATGTAAGCCACACCTGCCTCTCCGATTTGATTTTGAAAGATTTAAGTATTTATATGAGGCATTTGAGCAATGTGCTTCGCGCCAGTTTCTCCGATGCCATTCGCACTCAGATTCAAGGTAGTGATGTTTTGCATTTGAGAAACACGAGTTGCTCCAGCATCTCCGATTTGATTAGAACTGAGATCTAAGTTGAGGACTTCACGCATATGAGCAATACTGTCTGCCCCCCGCATCTCCGATTTGATTGTTTGCAAGATTTAAGTTTGTTATTTGAAGCATTTGGGCAATAGTTGCTGTACCAGCGTCCCCGATTTGATTCGAGCTGAGATCTAATGCTCTGATTGCTTGCATCTGAGCAATGTGCGCTGCGCCCGTGTCCCCGATTTGATTGCCGACAAGTTCCAGGATTTCAATTTTTTTCATTTTCGAAAGGTAGAAAGCATCTACATTTCCGATACGGTTGTGATTGAGAATGCATCGCCTCATGCTTGGGAGGCGAGCAATTTTTACAGCTTCATACGAACCAATCTGATTGTAGCTGAGGTCTAAATCTTCCAGCCCCCCTGCATGGTAGTGATCTCACTAAAACCTTGAGACGTGATTTGATGGTAGGATAGTTTGAATTTTTTGAGCGCTGGTAAGCGAGTGATCACAGATACTTCAGAATCAGCTAGGAGCTGATTCTCAAGAGTTAAGCTTTTCAAGTGGCGGTAGACAGGATCTATTAAAAAACGACAAACAGATAGCATATTGCCCTCAAGATCTCTTACTGAGTTCAGTTGCTCAAGACCCGGAGACACTCTCCTTAAGAGCTCAGGATTCATTTTTGAATGGGAAATTTCTAATTTTATAACACAGTCCCGAGGGGTCTCTTTGGAAAATCTCCGAAAGCTCGGCACCAGTCGTGATCGTTTCAAACCAGGGTTGCATCCTGGTTTGACGAGAACCATGAGGATTAAGTTCCCCAGGATGCATAGCAATAGCTGAAGAGGTATAGTAAACAAAAGCCATCGTTCCAAAAAAGATCGTTTTTTTCATCATTAGAAATATACTTCAAAGAGATTTTTTTATGGTTAGAGATATATGTTGAAGTCTGCCCCCAGGTTCTCTTTATCATGCTACTAACAAGGGGGCTATATGAGTTTCTGATTTTTTGAATTCAACTTGGATCGATAAATTTGATTCTTTGATGAAAATACGAACTTTTAAAGAAGGGATGGGGTACCCAACCGATGATGGATCCAAGTGCCTTGAGAAAAAGGATGCCTTCTGAAAAATTGGTTTCAGGAGGATTTCTTGATACGTTCTTTGCCTGGTTTCATGGTCTTAGGTTCGAGGTTAGGGATACGGAAATCAATCTTAAAAGTTGATTTATGGTTTTTTGTTGGCTTTTCGGGTTGCATGGGATTTTTTTAAAAAAATCGTGTAGTATCTTTTTGTGAGGAAAAACTATGCCGTCGTTTGATGTCTCATCAGAAGTCCATTGGCAGGAGCTGGATAATGCGATTCACCAAACCATCAAGGAGCTCACTCAACGTTTTGATTTTAAAGGGGTGCGTTCTGAGATCAAACTTGAGTTGAAAGAAAAGAAAGTCATCCTTTGGTGCAGTGAAGAAGGTAAGTTGGATGCATTGAATGACCTTTTTCAAGGTAAATTAGTGAAAAGGGGTATCTCACTTCTAGTGTTGGATTATCAAAAAATAGAGTCAGCATTTGGAGGAAGTGTCAGGCAGGAGATTTTGGTTCAGGCGGGCATTGCTCAGGAGAAAGCAAAGAAGCTTACGGGTTTGTTAAAGCAGTCCAAACTCAAAGTGCAAGGACAGATTCAAGGAGAACAATTGAGAGTTACAGGAAAGAATCGCGATGACTTACAGGCTGCCATTGAGTTTTTGAAGAAGCATCAAGTAGAGGTGGGGCTTCCTCTTCAATTTGGGAATTTTAGGGATTAAATGTCTATTGGGGTATATTTTGTCAGTTTAGGATGTCCTAAGAATTTAGTGGATTCTGAGGTGATGCTCGGATGTTTGAGTGAGGGTCCCTACCATAGGGTCTCTGAGCCTGAGCAGGCGGAGGTCATTATCGTCAATACTTGTGCTTTCATTGAGGCTTCTCAAAAAGAATCCATTGATCTCATTTTTGAGATGGCGCATTGGAAGGAAGAGGGGCGTTGTCGATTGCTTGTGGCTTCTGGGTGCTTACCTCAGAGGTATCCTTCTGAATTAGAGAAACTATTGCCCGAGGTGGATCTTTTTGTAGGTACGGGGCAGTACCATCGTATCCGGGAGCTTTTAGAGAAGGACCCCTTAGCTTCTCGCAGTTATATTGATCAACCGGCTTTTATTCATACAGAAAAAAATGAGAGGGTACATACCGGCGCTTTGTACCGTGCTTATCTTAAGATTTCTGAAGGATGCAATCGGCGTTGTTCTTTTTGTATTATTCCGAAATTAAGAGGCAATGTACGTTCTAGGACGGTGAGCTCCTTGGTCACAGAAGCAGAAGGGATGGCAAAGCGAGGGGTTCGGGAGCTGAATTTGGTCGCTCAGGATCTCAGTGAGTACGGGATGGAGTGGAAGTACCGTGAGCGGCTTGAGACTTTGTTGCCTGCACTTTGTCGCGTTCAAGGCATTGAGTGGATACGGTTGCATTACTTGTATCCGGATGCGTTTTCAGAAGAACTTTTGGAGATTGTGGCTCGTGAGCCTAAGATTGTGAAATACTTAGATATGCCCATTCAGCATACCTGTGATCGTGTTTTAAAGATGATGAACCGACGCTTGACCCGTTCCCGTCTTTTTGAGTTAGTAGAGAACATTCGTAAGAAGATTCCTTCTATGGTATTTAGAACGTCTATTATTGTAGGTTTTCCAGGAGAGACCCAAGAGGAGTTTGAAATGCTTTGTCGGGATTTGATGGAGCTTCGTTTGGATTATGTGGGTGTTTTTTCGTATTCTCAAGAGGACGGAACTCCTGCCGCTGAGTTGGGTCAACAGATCCATCCTCAGACCAAAAGAAAAAGGCTTCGTATTTTAACCGAACTTTTAGAACAAAATGCGTTGGAGCAGCAGAAAAAGTATTTAAAAAAACGTGCACCTGCACTCATTGAAGGCGTTTGTGCTGAGACCGATGCATTGTTAGAGGCAAGGCTTGCGTCTCAAGCAGAGAAGATTGATGGCAGGGTTTTAATCAATGATTTAGAACTCTTGGATCCTTCTGAGCAAAAGTTACTCAGAGCAGGTGATTTTGTAGAAGTGGAAATTACGGAAGTGCTTCCCTATGATTTGGTGGCACGAGTCACGCGTGTTTTGCAGCCTTATCGATTTGCCGCAGAGTATGATCTCAGTGTTACGTAGATTTGATGGTTGCTTTGCTCCAGAAAGTGTTCCCAACTCCTTAACTCTTTGCCCAGAGCGAAAAAACTGGGACGCCTTTCTTAGGCCCTCTTTTTACTCTAAGGTTAAAAGTCAAACTCTTGCGAGGATGTTTTTTCCATGATAGGGGAACCCAGTTTAATTTTTTTCTTCAAAGCTATGAGGACCTTTGGGTTTGACCCAGGAAATGCCCATAGCAGCTAAGGCGATGCAACCGCAAATGCAAAGCACGGTGTGAAAAGAAGTGAGAAAGCCTCCTTCTTGATGTAAATTCCAAGTAAAAAGAGAGCTACTCAGTCCTGTGCCTGTCACCGAACCCAAATTTCTGATAGTCGCAAGCATTGCAGAGGCAGTGTTGATTTTAGTCTCAGCAACGACTCCCATGATCGAGCTGTTATTGGGAGATTGAAAGATTCCTGTGGCAAGTCCAATGCCGGCAAGTGAAGTGAAAATTTCCCAGGAAGCGGTTTGATTCGTGAATCCTGTGCCAAAAACTCCGCCCATTTTCAAAAGGGTTAAACTCCCAATGGCAGCGCCTAAAAGACTTAAGCCTCGACTTCCCATGCGATCAGAAATTCTTCCACTGATCGGAGCTGCGACAAAAATGGTAAGTGGGATGGACGTCATTAAAAGTCCAGCTTTCTGGGGAGATAATTGCTGAATATCCTCTAAAAAAAAGGGAACCAGAAGATGAACTGAAGAAAAAGACATAAAAAAGAGAAAACTTGCTGCGTTTGCGGTCCAAAATGTTCTATTTCTAAAAAGAAGCGTATCGAAGAGGGGCTGTTTGCACTGTCTTTCCACGTGCAAAAACAAACTTCCTATTAGAATTACACAGAGAGTCAGCAGGAATTGAGTGCCATGCAAGAGCTGGCTTGCTTGCTTGAGTATTTGTACGTCGGGGGCATTAAAAAGCAGCATGAATAGCAAGAGAAAGACCATTTGAAGCAAGGCTCCTGCCCAATCAAAGGAGTCAGGGATGATAGAAGGTTTATCCCGTGGTAAGTAGCGTTGGACAAAGCTGATTCCCAAAGCTCCAATTGGGATATTGATCCAAAAAATACTCCTCCAACCAATGTTAGAAATGAGCAAGCCTCCTAAACTAGGACCTGATACCAATCCTATGCTGACCGCCATGGTCAGAATACCTAAAGCGGTACCTCGTTGTTTCCTGGAAAAGGTACTTGTGATGATGGCAGGCGCATTCGCGAAGAGCATCGCTGCTCCGATCGCTTGGATCACTCGAAAAAGTATCAGAGTATTTAAATCAGGTGCTAAGCTACAAAGTGCAGATCCCAGGACAAAAAGCATGAGTCCTGTTTGAAAAACGCGCTTTCGGCCGATGTGATCGGATAGCTTTCCAAAAGGAAGTAGGAGGGCTGTCACGGTAAAAAGGTAAACGATGACGATCCATTTCACTTGGTGGAGGTCTGCTGTGAGCGCTTTACTCAATGTAGGCAAAACAATATTGACGATACTTGAATCTAAAGTTGCCATGAAGGTGCCAAAAGCAACCGAAGTGAGGATATACCATTGATGGCGAGATTTCATTGGAACTGAGTGTAACAATTTGAGTGCTCAGGATCAATTATGCTATGAAGAAGTTATGCGAAACCTGACAAAAGTACTGAGCTCTTGTTCTGATCGGTTGAGAATACAGATTTTAAAAATGATCACTCAAGCGGGCTCAGGGCATCCTGGGGGCAGTCTCTCTGCTATTGATCTGATCACTGCTTTGTTTTTTGACGCGATGGAGGGTTGGGATGCTCCTTCTTGGGAAGGCTTAAGTGAGGATCGGGATCGGTTCGTTCTTTCTAAGGGGCATGCGGTACCCGCACTTTACGCGGTTTTTTTAGAAAAAGGCTGGATGACTCAAGAGGAAGCTTTTCAGTTGAGGCAGTTAGGCTCCCGTCTTCAAGGGCATCCTGATCGCGTTCGCTTACCCTGGGTGGAAGCTTCCACGGGATCTTTAGGGCAGGGTCTTTCTGTAGCATTAGGACTTGCTTTGGGTCTTGCTCATAAAAAGCCTCGACCGCAGGTGTATTGTCTTGTAGGGGATGGAGAGATCCAAGAGGGTCAGATTTGGGAGGCGGCCTTAGCGGCTCCTAAGTTTGCGCTTTCTCATTTATGTGTGATCGTGGATGCCAATGGCGGACAAATCGATGGGCCGGTGGAGCAGGTCATGCCCCTTGAGCCCTTAGTGAAGAAGTGGGAAAGTTTTCGATGGAATGTTTTTGAGGTGGATGGGCATTGCATGGATGAGATCAGGCAGACTCTTGCTCAGGTCAAGCGTTTCAGGGATCAGGGATCTGCTCCGAGTGTCATCATTGCTCGAACAGTGAAGGGCAAGGGTGTTTCATTTATGGAAGATCAGATCCTGTGGCATGGAATGGCTCCCAGTGAAGCACAGTGCTTACAGGCTATCGAAGAAATTCAGCGACGATGGGAAGAAAAATGAGTTTATCGACAAGACGTGCTTTTGGTGAAGCTTTAGTACTTTTAGGGGAGAAACACCCTGAGATTGTGGTCCTTGATGCTGATCTTTCTAAATCTACGCAATCAGAGCTTTTTGCTAAAAAATTTCCTGAGCGTTTTTTTGAGATGGGTATTGCAGAAGCTAATATGATTGGAGCGGCTGCAGGTCTTGCTTTTGCAGGAAAGCTACCTTTTGCCTGTAGTTTTGGATGTTTTTTAACAGGGAGGTATGACACAATCCGACTGAGTGTTGCTTACGCTCAGGCCAATGTGAGGCTTGTAGGAACCCATGCGGGATTGGGTGTAGGGGAAGATGGCTATAGTCAGATGGGTTTGGAGGATATCACCTTAATGAGGGCACTTCCCACCATGGGGGTCTTTCAACCGATGGATGCTGAAGAAACTCGGCTCATCCTTGAGTATTTGGTGAGCACCTGGCGTGGGCCTGCTTATTTGAGGTTGACACGTCAGAATTTGCCCGATTTTCCTTTAGTGGGGGCTGTTTTTCAGCCAGGTAAACTGCGATGTATTCGTGAAAAGCTAAAATCTCAGCGTGTGCTTGTTTTGGCAACCGGAAGTACGGTGGAGCAGGCTTGTTTAGCTTCTGAGATCCTGGAGACTTCTCCTATTGGTCTATCTGTTTGGAATGTCCACTGCTTGAAGCCTTTTGATGAAGCAACCCTTCTTGAGCTGATGCAAGGTTATTCTTTAGTCGTGACGGTGGAGGATCATACCGTGGTGGGAGGCTTGGGAAGTGCGGTAGCGCAAGTCATGGCTCAGGTATCTCGGCATCCACGGTTGATCTGTTTGGGCGTTCAAGATATTTTTGGGGAAAGTGGGAAAGCTTCTTTGTTGTACGAGCGTTTTGGAATTTCAGGTGCTGCCATTGCTTCTCGCATACTTCATGAGTTTACTTGATAGAAAGGAAAATCGGTGTTTGAGCAGACTTGGATCGTAGGATCTTTTCGCTGTAACTGTAGATTATGGGCTTGTCGACGTACAGGGGAAGCAATTTTAGTAGATCCAGGGGATGAAGCCCCTCGATTGATTGAGGCTTTGAAAGAGATCTCGTGGGATATTCCCTTGAAGGTGAAGTACCTGCTCCATACCCACGCTCATTTAGACCATATTGGTGGTACTCGTCACGTGAAGGAAGCTTTTTCAGAGAGTCAGATTGCACTTCATCGTGCGGATGAGCCTTTGTACTTGGGATTGTCATTGCAAGGGACTTATTTTGGATTGGTTTACGATGAGCCACTTCCTATTGATCAGTTTTTAGAAGATGGTCAAATTTTAGAGGTGGGAGATTTAAGATTTTCGATTTTACACACGCCCGGACATAGCCCAGGAAGTATTTGTATTCAATCGCATACTTCAGATGCACCCGTTCTTTTAACGGGGGATACCCTTTTTCGTGAGGAAATTGGGAGGACTGATCTTTGGGGTGGAGATGAGCCTCTCATGCTTGAAAATATTCATCAGAAGATTTTAACGCTTCCTCAAGATACCCGTATCTGTCCGGGGCATGGTCCTGACACTTCTGTAGGCTGGGAGAGGTCTTTCAATCCTTATTTGTGAGACTTAAAGCTTTTGTCATGATTTCAGGCAAGCGTGTGATTTTGAGACTGGGAAGTTTGACAGTGACTAGCACTAATCTTGCTTCAAAAAAAATAGTTCCCCCCTGAGGGATAAACTCTAAGGCATGGAATCCTGGGTTCCAAGGATGCTCAGAGGTAGGTACAAAAAATTGCTGAATTTTTAACCGAGCGCCTGAGTATTCTAGAAGTTGGGTGATCACAGAGATCTTTTGTTCGTAAACGAGGGGTTTGAAGTACCTAGCATGGCATTCACTCAGTGCGATGGTCAGTTGCGATGTCCACAGTTGCCGTAAAGAGCAATTTGCATCCATTAAGGCTGAAGTACGTGCTCGTTCACAAAGAATGAGGTAGTTGGGGTGATGAACAACTCCTCCTGGATCGAGCAGATCAAAATCAATCATCGTTTGATAGACATGGAATGCTTGGTTTTTCATGGTTTGCTTGGGCGCATTCTAAGAAATGTACGTCTGATCCTCAACTGAAAAATTGAGCTTTTTTGATCTGATCAGGGCATTCGTCCGATGGAATAGGGAGAAGATCCTCGTTGGCTGTATCCACGGGTCTGATCAACGTATTTCTCCAAGCCTCATCAGGTTCAGTAAATTCATGTTCTTGGCTATGCAGAAATCCCAGTCGAACTATTTTGCGGAGAATGTCTTTTAATTGGCGGATGATCGAAGCAGTTTGAGCCGCAGTGAAGTTGCAACTCATCCTCCCGTCAGGAGGTAAAACCCAAAATTGATCGACTTCATTTGCGACGCATTCTATTTGTTGGGCAAGCAATCGAGTGCTTGAGGTATCAGAGCCACATAGCTCAGCGACTTCCTGGTCGCACTTCACTTGAAATCGAAGGAGATTGACAGCATTTTTAAGTATTTGGATTGTCTCGCTAAACGAAGTAGCTTTTTTTATCGAGAAAAGCGTTCTTCTGATCTCATCGTAATCCGCGCTGATATACGGTTCTGAGTAGGATTCTCCTAAGGGAGGATCAGTTCGAATATCTTCGGGTGGGTGAGCTAATGAATTAGCATGCATAGCTAAACCAAAAGCAAGAAATACTGTTTTTTTCATTTTCATACATCAAATTCCAAAATTCTACGCATGTAGTCAATCATCTCTACTCTTTTTGGATAGATCACTTGGCAGGTAGAAAAAATTGTTGAATTTTTAACCGAAGTGCCTGAGCACTCTAGAAGTTGGGTCATCGCACAGAACTTTTGGTCGTAAAGCTGAGGTACCCAACGCAAGGAGCAATTTGCATCAGTTAAAGCACAAGCTCGTTCACAAAGCATCAGGTATTTTGAGTGACAAACGATTTCTGCTGGATCAAGCAGATCAAAATTAATCATGGGTTGATCGACCTGGAATACTTGGTTTTTCATGGTTTGTTTGAGTTCATTCTAAGAAAGGTAAATGCTCAAGGAAAAAATCGAGCTTTTTTGGTTTTCTCAGGGGGATTCGTCCCCTGGAATGGGTAGGGGATCTGCCGCATCTACAGGTCTGATCCAGGTATTCTTTGAAGCTTCATGAGGTAAATTCAATTTTTTAAATTTATATTCTTGGCTATGTAGAAATCCCCATCGAATTATTTTATTGAGAATGTGTTGTAATTGTCCGACGATCGAAGCAGTTTGAGGTGGAATGAAGTTACTATTCTCACCTAGATCGGCAACTAAAAATTGAAATCGATCGATTTCACTTCCGATGAGTTCTAGGAGTTGGGTAAGCACATGCGTGTTAAACGTACCGCAGTCGCACATATCAGCGACCTCCTTGGTCACATTGCACTCGAAATCGAAGCAGATTGACAGCATTTTTAAGTATTTGGACTGTTTCGGTGAAAGAAGTAGTATTTTTTAGAGAGGAAAGCGTTTTGCTGATCTCATGGTAATCGGTATTGCCATTAGGTTCCAAGTTGGGTTCTTCATCGTAACTACCCTCTAATAGCTGATGAGTGTGAGTATCTGCGGGTGGTCGAGCCAATAAATGACTGGCACCGATGGCTAAACCGAAAATGAGGAAGACTGTTTTTCTCATATTTTTCATACACTAAAGTCCGAGATACCATAGAATGTAGAATCTTATCTAGAGATTCTTTTCTCTTGTTGTAGTCAACCATCTTTTGCTCTTTTTGGACAGATCTTAGTTTGTTTTATCTATTTATTTTGAATGAAGAAGTAGTTTCAGCTACTTGCTGGGTTTCGTGGAGATCAGCGTTCGTTGTAACTTTTTTTAGTTTCTTAGGTGATTTCAATGAGCTTCTTTTTCATGAATGGAAAAACGCATGAACTTGAACCTGAGTGAAGTCGCTGCCATGCGTTAAAGTCAATTTTTATTGTTGAATACGAAAGGAATCGCTTCGGTGGGATTGAAAAAGTAACTTTGCTGGATCGATTGATGTGTCTCGGGTTTTTTGTGATGCGCATTCAAATAAATTCTGTTTCGAGTTTGGTACATTGACGAGGTCAATCACCAAGTTGTGTCAAAGTAAGAAGACCCCAAAAAGATCTCGGAATGGATTATGAGGAAGCCTGGAAAAGTGGATATCCGTCAAATGAAAGCCTCCTTCTGCGGGTTTATCCACTTGACTGGTTTTTCAAACAACTTTTCGGAACGATTTTCCAGAGCACTTCAGTGTTATGACAAACAGGTACGGAAGTTCACTTGAGCTTCTTTCCCAGCAAAAACTCAAGCACGTAAAAATCTCGGTTCGTGACTCTTCGGCCCTTGCATGAAGCGCTTCATGGATTGGATGTTGATTCACTTCCGGTGTGCCTCACACGCTGGTGAAGCTTGTTGGGAAATTTTCAGTTCGATGCGAGCACAGGGATTAGATCGCTTTGAGCATTTTCGGCCCTCGAACTAGGCCAGACCTTTCGAATGGTCTTTTTTGATCTTGTGTTCCTCAAATTTCGAGTATAGTTGCTGAGTTTTGCTTAGGCTCGATTTCTCGGTAAGTGGTTTCTGTCCTCAGCAGTGTTTGCACTTGCTTCTTTTGCTTGTTCTTTCAAAACGTTGCCACAGGTAGCCGACGGGATCAGGAAGTCGATGTGGAGGATCCGTCAAGGTGATCGTACCCAGGTGTAATTCAGGGGCAGATGAGCTTCTAGTTGTGTTGAAGTTTCTGCCATAGAGTGAAGGTGGTTGATTCTTTCTATCTGAAAATGAAGTAAATTTAATAAATTAAAAAAGAGCAATAGAAGTAGAACAAAATCGTAGTCTTGATTGAAAAGAAAAGACCCGCAAGCCAGAGTTTCAATTCTGGTGGGGGGAAGTTCTCACCGATAGCATCGTTGATGGACAAAAGATCTTTTTACCAAGATACAATGCTGAATGCGTGAGAAGAGAGTATTAAAATAAAGAGCAAATTTCTATATTTTAGTAGCTTTAGAATGTCCAATGATTTGATTAGACTGAATATTCAAGTTGGCAATTGCTTTCATTCGAAAAATGTGTTCAGATCCAGCTGATCTAATTTGATTGAAACTGAGATTCAATTTGGTGATTCCCTTCATTTGAGAAATATGAGCTGCTCCATATTCGTCTATTTGATTAGAGCTGAGGTTCAAGTGGGTAATTCCTTGCATGTGAGCAATGTGAGAAGCTCCAGCAGATCCTATTTTATTGGAGCTGAGATTCAAGTCTCTTATGCCCTGCATTCGAGCAATGTGAGAAGCCCCAGGTGTTCCTATTTGGTTGAAGCTGAGGTTCAAGTGAGTAATTCCCTGCATTTGAGCAATGTGAAAAGCTCCGCTAGATCCTATTTTATTCGAGCTGAGATTCAAGTTTCTCAGGCTCTGCATGTGAGCAATGTGAGCAGCTCCAACTGCTCCTATGTGGTTTAAGGTGAGATTCAAGTGGGTGATTCCTTGTATGTGAGCAATGTGAGAAGCTCCAACTGATCCTATTTGATTGGAGCTGAGATTCAAGTGAGTGATTCCCTGCATTTGAGCAATGTGAAAAGCTCCAGCATCTCCTAGATGATTGGAGCTGAGATTCAAGTGAGTGATTCCCTGCATTTGAGCAATATGAGAAGCGCCAGCATCTTTTATTTGATTAGAGCTGAGATTCAAGGTGGTAATTCCCTGCATGTGAGCAATGGCACTAGCCCCAGTATCTCCTATGTTATTGGAGCTGAGATTCAAGTCGGTAATTTCGTGCATTTGAGTAATGAAAGAAGCCCCAGCGACTCCTATCTGATTAGAGCTCAGATTTAAGCTGGTTATTCCCTGCATGTGAGCAATGGCACTAGCTCCAGCGATTTCGATGTGATTGTCAGCAAGATTCAAGTGGGTAATTCCTTGCATTTGAGCAATACGAGAAGCACCGGTATATTTTATTTGATTAGAGCTCAGATTCAAGTGGGTGATTCCGTGCATGTGAGCAATGTGAGAAGCGCCAGTATCTCCTATACGATTAGAGCTAAGATTCAAATGGGTGAGGCCATTCATTTGAGCAATATCAAAAGCGCCAGCTTCTTCTATTTGATTGGAGCTGAGATTCAAGCTGGTCATAGACTGTATTTGAGCAATGACACTAGCCCCAACGGATCCGATGTGATTGTCAGCAAGATCCAAGTGGGTGATTCCGTGCATGTGAGCAATGTGAGAAGTGCCAGTATCTCCTATGTGATTAGAGCTAAGATTCAAGTGGGTGATTCCCTGCATATGAGCAATGTGAGAAGCACCGGTATCTCCTATTTGATTAGAACTGAGGTCAAGAGTCTTAATCCCTCTCATTTGAGAAAGACTGAAAGCGCCTGCTTCGCCTATGTGATTAGAGCTGAGATTCAAGTCTGTAATTCCTCCCATGACAAAAAATTCGGAAAACTCATGATCATTGATTTGATTTTCAGAAGAATTGAATCTTGAAAAAAACCGCATTTGAGCAATGTGCGCAATCCCTTCATCTCCGATTTGATTGTCGGAAAGGTCTAATTTTTTAAGTCCCTGCATTTGAGAAATATGAGCCGCTCCAGCTTCTCCTATTTGATTAGAACCAAGATCTAAACTTGTAATCTCTTTCATTTGAGCTATATGAAATAATTCTAAATTGCCTATCTGATTGCATCTGAGACTTAATTGCCTGATCTTTGGTCTTTGAATAAGTATTGCAGATTCCAATGAGCTAATTTGATTTTCGCTGAGATCTAATGTTTCAAGTCCCTGCATTTGAATAATGTTCATAAACCCTTCGCCTGTGATTTGATTGTTTGGTAGGTTAAGAATTTTGAGTCCTCGCATTTGAGTGATCACAGATACTTCGGGATCACCTATGTGCTGATTTTTAAGACTTAGGATTTTTAAATTATTAAAATATTCGGTATTCGCTAAAAAATGACGAATCGAAATCATATTACCATTAAGGTCTGTTACTGAGTCAAGTAGCAGTTCATTAAGATCTGCAGATAGTTTTATAAATAGATCAGGATCAATTTTCGAACGTGAAATTTCTAATTTTTTAATAGAATCTTTTTGAAGAACTTCAGAGAACATCGTATCATTAATGGTTGTTTCAAAAAACTTGAAAAATTCAGACTGACTTGAAATAGCGGGTTCAACTTCACTATTATGATGCATAGCAATAGCTAAAAAAGAATAGTGGAAAAAAATCGACATCCAAAAAAAGATAAGTACTTTCATGACAAAAACTCCTGCTCACTGCACTTTTTTGTATGCAGTTAATAATATTTTCGCTGCGTGTGTCTTAACATTTTATAAAAAGGAACTTTCGTCTAGAGCGATCACGTTTTTGGACGAGTTCGTTTGATGAATCCCATTCTATCCGAGTTCTCTTTCTAAAATAACATTTCACAATGTGTTGAAGTTTGTTACATCTTTCGTTCTCCATTATTTTTTTCAGTAGATCTTTTTGTGCGAATTTTCTGTTCGTAGAGGATTTGACTGTGTTTTTTTGCTAGAGTTTTCTCTAGTGCGAATAGCTCTATATCTTGAGTTCATCTTCTCTCAGTGTCTTATGAAGCCGTCTCGGAGTACTCTCTCGGGTTCTGCTCGTTTCCGAATGACTTAAGCTGCATTCTGATGGTATTCTCAGCGTGTTCACAGGACTGACAAATCAACTTACTTTGAGTCTGTTGATTGTCTGGGTGAATGTGAGCGCATGGGGCATATTCCTGAGATGAGAAGCCAGACGAAACTTGAAAACCCACTTTTTCACTATGATTCGCTTTGTATCCCAGAAACAAAGTCATGATTTTCCCTGCCGAATGACCCGGTTTGTGAGGTTTTGGATCTCGACTTTTTGTCATGTTTTTCATCTTGAGATTTTCTATCATGAAAATTTGCTTTTCTATTACTTGGCTGTCTTTGTCCTTTTTTCCGAGCGAGATTCGATGGATTGGGTGATTGAAATCTCGTCTTTTATCTACAATTCTTTGATGTCTGGTTACTATATTCTGTTTAACTTTGTTTCGGTGGTTTGATCCTATTTTCTGCCTGGCTAACAGTCTTTGCAACTTCCTCATTCTTTTTTGCTTTTTCTTGGTAGTGGTCTTTTGTTCTGGCGTGTAGTCAAAAGTTTGCCCAGAAGAGGATTGAATCGCAATCATCACTTCATGTAATAGTTTGTCTAGTTTTTCGATCCGTTCTTTTTGAGTCTTTGTCGCTAAGTTTGGATCAATGGAACTGAAAGAAACCAAGTATTTTCTGTTTTTCATAGAAACAGTGATTGATGCTGGTATCTGAAAATTGGGATGAGCTTCGAAACTGAGGAAAGCAATGTTGTTTTTCTTTTTACCGACGAACAGCTGCGATTCCAGATAACTAGATCTTGAGCGAGGAGGAATCTCTGCGTCTCCCTGGAGGAATCTCTGCGTCTCCCTGGAGGAATCTCTGCGTCTCCCTTGAGGAATCTCTGCGTCTCCCTTGAGGAATCTCTGCGTCTCCCTTGAGGAATCTCTGCGTCTCCCTTGAGGAATCTCTGCGTCTCCCTTGAGGAATCTCTGCGTC
>Ga0208867_1000037_pt1 | contig 47051 bp, 59 predicted proteins | sample CryBogCBE05Oct08_FD_185505 | JGI IMG/M metagenome (GOLD analysis project Ga0208867, IMG submission 185505) | Freshwater microbial communities from Crystal Bog, Wisconsin, USA - CBE05Oct08 (SPAdes) (version 2) | ecosystem: Environmental > Aquatic > Freshwater > Lake | place: Crystal Bog... | reverse complement strand
GAACGCTCTTAGTTTCTTAAGCTTTGAACAGACTACAGATACCCTTGTTGGTATTGCTAAACACCTGAACTATCTTATAGCTTTTGGTGCTACTAGTACGCAGTTCTTCTATGATGCTGGTAACTATCCTGGTTCTCCTCTTGCATTAGCTGCTAGCTACACCAATGAAATTGGTTGTGCTAATGGGGACAGCATTGTTGCTACTAGTAACACGGTGTTGTGGGTTGGTACTACTCGTACCTACGGCAAGTCTGTGTACATCATGGATGGTGTATCCCCTGTTAAGGTATCCACTAGCCACATTGATCGTCACTTAGAAGCTGATGACTTAACTAACGTACGTGCTTACTGCTACAAGACTAGTGGTCATACGTTTTACGTCTTAACTCTTATTGATTCAAACAAAACTCTTGTGTACGACATTGATGAAAAGATGTGGTACACATGGACTCAATGGGCTATGGCATCTAATGATCAACCTAACCCAGGTACGTACTATGAAATGTACTTCCGTCCTACGTTCTATGCTGAGTTAAACAACATTCCCTACTGCTTAGATGACGATAGGGCTATCTTGTATCAGTTGAACACTGAAGTCTATCAAGATAACGGACAACCTATCTACTGTAGGTCTGTTACTAATATCATGGACAACGGAACTACTAAACGTAAGTTCTATGGTCGTTTAGAAATAGTTGGTGATAAGGTAGCTGGTACTATGTACATTAGTCATTCAGGTAATGACTACGTTAGTTACTCTGTACCTCGACCTGTTAATCTAAATGCAACTCGTTCTCAAGTGTATTTAAGTGGTGCTGATCGCCGTAGGTCTTGGCAGTTCTTGTGTACAGATAATGTACCTCTTCGCTTAGATGTTGCTGAGATTGACTTCCGCATAGGTGAGATGGATCAAGAGCAAGGTGTTGGTGGTAATCCCCAATATAAAAGGTAAGACATGAGTACAGATGTAACCGTTGATAGCAGCAATAACTCTCTAGCTAAAGTTCAGTTTAGAGAGAACATCTTGAATGTCCAAGAGGGCATGTTAAAGATGGCTGCTGAAGGTCTGATGAAAGACACCTTACCTGACTGTAAATTAACTCACCACTACGCTCCTATTGATGAGAAGTACGGTTGTGGCACTTATGCCCGACAAATGTTTATTCCCAAAGGTACGCTAATCATAGGTAAAATACATAGGCATCAGCATTTAAACTTTATCATGCAAGGTAAAGTTGCTGTGTCAACAGAGTTTGGGCCAAAGTATTTTGAAGCTCCCTGCATCTTTGTTTCTGAGGTAGGTCTTAAGCGTGCTGTTATTGCAGAAGAAGATACTATTTGGGTAACAGTTCACCTCACAAAACACTTGGGTGAAGAGAATCTAGACAAGATGGAAGAAGAAGTTATTGCTCCTTCTTACGAAGAACTAGGTTTAATTGCCTCAACTAAAGAACTTCTCACGGAGAACTAAAATGACTTTTGGAATTACTGCAGGTGGTTTAGCTGCTGGCTTAGGTATAGCTGGTGGTATTAACTCCCTTACTGGTGGCGCTATTACTAATGCCTTGGGGTTTGGTGGCTCTGGGCCTGGCTCTGCTACTGCTCAAGCTAATCCAATGGCTCCATACCAAGCTCAATTGGCTCAGATGTATGCTGGTTATTTGCAGCCTGGACAGAGTGCAAACATTCAACAGATGCCTGGGTACACCCAATTCCAAACAGGTGTTGTTGATCCTGCTATGGCTGCTAACAAAGCCAGTGCTGCTACCTCTGGTATGTTGTACTCTGGTAATGAAGAAGCTGCCCTACAGAAGCTTGGTCAACAAAGCTACTCTGGCTTTATGACTAACTACTTAAGTCAACTGTCTGGTGGTGCTGGTGTTGGGTTTAACCCTGCTGCTGCAGCTCAGTTTGGTGCTGCACAACAACAAGCTGGTTGGCAAGCTCTTGGTCAAGGTATTGGTGCTGCCGGTACTGCTGGTTTGTTTGGTGGTCCTACTAATAGTTTAGGCAACACTATCTATAACCCTAGCACAGGAAATGTAAATGCTAGTGCTGGTCAAGCATTTGCTGGTTTAACTGGTGGTACTACCGGTATTGACGGTTAAGGAATAACTATGCCACTCTTAATGTCCGATGTAGCTGCTGGTAGTCAAGCTGCTTTACAGCTTCAGCAGAACATGGCTGCTGCACCTAATGTGCAACAGGTTGAAGCTAACAGAATGCAAGAGCAACAGCTCAAGCTGCAACAAGAACAAGCCAATGTTGAACGCAGTAAACTTGCTAATTTAATAACCGACTCTGGTTTTAAAGCATCTCAAGACTCTAAAGCTGCCTTACAAAAGCTTGCTAGTAGTCCTGAGTATCAAGCTGCTGACGATGTTAAACGTCTGCAGATGATGGCTGCTAGACAGTTTGAATCTGGTGATGTTGAGAATGGTGCTAAGACTTTGCAGTCTTCTGAGCTGTATGCCTCTCGTAAATTTGCTGATAGCCAAAAACAATTAGACCAACAAGCTCAACAAATAGGTAATGCTTATGGTGTTATTTCTGCTGTACCTGATGATCAAGTAGATTCTTTTGTAGCAAAACTTCCTGAAGCTAGTCGTAAAGCACTCATTGACCAAGTTGGTAAAGAAAACTGGGATCGCATGGATGGTGCTGAGAAGAAAGAAGCTACTAAGAACTTAATGCTTAATGCTAAGGGTCAGTTGGCTACTCAGCTTAAATCTATTGAAGTTGATAAAGCAAAACTTCATGCAGAATCTAACGAGCGTATTGCTCGTATCCGTGCTGATGCTCTTATTGAAGCCAGAATGATTAGTCATAGTGGTGGCTCTGATAAAGAAGAGCGTTTGGGTTGGAGTTCTTACGAACGTGCTGACCAAGCTATTGATAGATCTTCTGAAAAACCTTTGGCTGCTCTTGAGAAGAAAGTTCAAGAGGCAGAAGCTGCTCGCACTAAAAGCATTCCTTGGTACTCTAGAGAACCTAGCGATGCTGCTAACACTGCATACATCAAAGCTGTTAAAGAAAAGAATGAGTTTGAACAAAAGCTTGTTAAGAGGAAGCTAGACCTTGCTGTCAGTGCTCCCGAGTTCCCTGGGAAGAAAACAATTGTTGAAGAGTTGCAACGTCAACTAGCTTCCTATGTTCCTCCAGAAGAAGACAAACCTAAAGCTGCTCCTAGCAGAGGTAAGATTGAAACTCCTGCTGCTGCTAAGGGTGATGTTACTAGTAGCAAACCTAGTGCTCCAAAGTTTGAGGAAGGTAAAATTTACACCGATGCTGCTGGTAATAAAGCAAAATATGTAAATGGTAAATGGGAGCCACAATAATGGCTTTTGATCCTAGTACTGCTACGTTAGCAGAAGATAAACCTGCTGCTAAAAGCTTTGATCCATCTACAGCTACTCTTGCTGAACCACCTAAAAAAATAGGTGCTACTACTCCAGAACAACCTGGGTCTATTCACAACATTATTCGTACCTCTATTGAGTCTGTACCCAGTGCTGCTGCGGGTATTACAGGCTTTGGTACTGGTGCAACTTTAGCTGCTCCCGTTGCTGCTACTGTAGCCCCGTTAACAGGCCCATTTGCACCCATTACTGCTGGTGCTATTGAGCTGGCTGGTGGCCTTGGTGGTGCGTTTGTTTACTCTGGTGCTGCTCAAAAAGTAACAAATATGTTGCATGAAGCGTTTGCTCCAGAGGATTACAAACAACGTCAAGCTGAGAAGGCACAGTACCCTTACGGAACATTTGCTGCTGAGACTCTTACTAACCTTGCAGGTATGTCTCCTAAGACCATACCTGAAGTTGCAGGTAAGGTGTTGACTAAACCTCTAATGCAACGTGCAGCAGGTGCAGGCTTACAAGCAGGTATTGAAGCTGGATCAGAGTTTGTAGAGACTGGTAAGGTTGACCCAATTAAGGTAGGTGCTAGTGCTGCTGCTGGTGCAGCTATGCCTGGGTTTAATCGTGTTGGTAAAAGCTTGTTTGAAGCAGGTGAGAAGACTGCTCAAGCTGTATTGCCTAAACCAAAAGCTGCAACTGCTCCTTCAATGCCTCTTGAACCTCCTCCTGGTGCTACAGAAGGAGAGAAAGCTGTTTTCTTGCAGAAGGTTAAAGAGATTCAAAAGGAACGTGAGTCTAAGTCTCCTTTGGTTCAAACTGCTATTAAGAACAAAGAGACTGGTGAGATTGAACCTCTTGGTCCTAAACACAGTGAGAAGCGTAAAGCAGAAACTAAAGACACCCACGATCAAGGGTTCCTTACAGAAGATGGTCGCTTCTTAGATCGTAAGGAAGCTGTTGATCAGGCTAAGAATACTGGCCAGATCCCTAAAGATCACAAGCTTCAAATGCCTGAAGATGGTTTGCACAGTGGTGACTTACGTAGTGCTGGTGATGACCGCTTTAAGCTGGCTGATGTTCCTGCTTCTATTGAAGGTATCCCTGTTACTACTGGCTTAGACAAAGTTCGTGCTGACGGATCTAGAGTTGGTGCTACTACTCGTCGTGATGCTGAAGGCAATCCCCTCCGTATTGATCTCAACATAGATCATTTGTACCAACAGTTTGAAGACAAACCTTGGACTCAACCAAAGGTAGAAGGTGTAGAACCTTTACCAGAGGATGCGTTTAAGACTCCTCAAGAGTGGATTGACTTTGTTATTCAACACGAAGCAGAACACGTTAAGACCCCTCGTGCAGAAGGTCAAGAAAAGGGTGCTTACGAAGATCAGACTAACAAAGCTGCTCTTAAAACATTAGCAGAAAAAAAGGCTAGCTCATCTGGTGAGCTACCCCCTGAGCCACCTAAAGAAGCTCCTGTAGATCGCACTAAAACTTCTCCTCGTGATGTTGCTAATGAGCAGGAGATGTATGACATTGCTGCAGACATCTATGCCAAACATGGTGAAGTAGATGCTGTTAAGTTCTTTGAAGGATTTAAAGAGTATCAAAAGTCTTGGTTAGAACCTATTAAAGAAACCGAAAAGTTTGTTGGTATGAATATCAACAACAAAATGGCTGATGCTCGTATCATCCACAACGAAGCTAAACGGATGGCTGAAGCTATCCCCGATGCTGCTCGTAGAGAAGCCATTGCAGAGGCTGTTGACAAAGGTGATCTCTCTGGTCTTAGCCCAGAAGAAGTTAAGGTTGCTGAGAAGTACCAAGAGCTTGTTAAAGCAATTGGTGAGAAAGCTGTTGAGAAGGGTGTCGTTAAAGGTCTGCTTGAAGACTACGTAACCCACATCATTGATTGGGCTGGTGCTCCCAAGGGTGCTCGTGAAGAGTTTATTCAAGCGTTACTAGGAACACCTAGTGAAGCTGGTGCTATGCGTGGCATGACCACCGAGTCTAAGTTTGGTAAGCAACGTGTCTTTAAAACTTTTGCTGACTTAGAAGCCTTTATCAATGAGGCTAACTCTCGTATTGCTGCTAAGGGTGATAGTCAGTGGCGCTTACAGATTAAGACTAAAGACATTGCAGAGATCTATAAAGAGTACGCAAGCTCAATGCAAAAAGCAATTGAGAACAAAACTCTTGTGGATAACTTAAAACAGGTTCGTAATGTCAACGGTGAGTCTCTGATACGTGAAGTAACTAAAGAGCAAGCTAAACCAGAAGGTTGGGAAATGATGGAGAGTCCCCAATTTGCTGGCTATGCCGTGCATCCTGACCTGGTTGCTCCATTGAAGTTTGTGTTTGACTCTGGTCCTGGTGACTTGATGAAAGCATTGGGGACTATCTCTCAAGCTGCTAAACGCATTAACGTTATCGGATCGTTCTTCCACGCTAAGTCTCTGTTAGAAGTTATCTCTAGTACAGGCATTCCTATTTGGACTCCTGCTAAAGAGTTAGCTCTTAGTGCTGGTGATAAGTTACTAGGAACAAAGAACGCTGCTATCACTAAAGCTCTTGATCAATTCCGTAACGGTGGTCTGGGTGACAGTACTGACAAGTGGATTCGAGAAGGTGGTCTTCAGTTAGAGATGCCTGAAGATGTATCTCAAGGTTTGCTTGCTGCAGGCGGTAAGTTTGCTGATCAAATGATTGCTAAGTTTGGTCCTCGTACTCGTATCCTTGAGAAGTCTTTGAGTGCTACTGAGAAGCTTACCCTTGGTTTGTTTGATAAGTTTACCTGGGACTACTTGCACACTGGTGGCAAGCTAATGGTTGCAGAAGGCTATTTAGAGAAGGCCCGTATCCAAGCTGCTAAAGAAGGTAAACCGTTTGATGAGACTAAAGCTCGTAAAGAGATCTCTAACTTTGTCAATGACTCCTTTGGTGGTTTAAATTGGTTTGAAGCTGCTACGTCTGCTCGTACTGAAATGGGTAAACGTATTGCTATGGCTGCATATAACCCTGCTGGTCGTAGAGCATTGCAATTAGCATTGTTTGCTCCTGACTGGACTATCTCAACTCTTCGTGCCTTTACTGCTGCTCTGCCTAAAGACCTCAACCCAACTAAGTGGCAACCTGTAGAAGGCATTAAAGGCATGATGGCTCCTACAACCAAAGCAGACTACGCTAGGTTGTATCAGTTCAAGACTGCTTTGACTTACTTCACTTTGTTGAATGCTATCAACATGATGACAGCTAATAGACCCATCTGGGAAAACAAAGATGCAACTCGCATTGAGTGGCCTGATGGTACGTCTATGCAAGCTATGAAGCACGCTATGGAACCGTATCACTGGATTGCTGATCCAGATAAAACCCTGTCTAACAAGTTAGGGTTTATACCTAAAGCTGCTATTGTTGGTATTGGTGGTTTAGAGTACGCATCTCCTGATGCCCCTAAGTTAGTTGACCGCAGTGCTGTTGGTAGATTAGAAGCTGTAGGTAAAATGGCTGTGCCTTTCCAAGTATCAGCAGCTAGTACTGCTCCTGAAGGAGAAGGTGCTAAGAGAGCGTTACTGGGAACATTAGGCTTTCCCATCTATGGTGGCACTGCCGAACAACGTAAACAACAAAGAGCCGAACGTGAGAAGCAACTTAAAGAAGCTGCTAAACGTTACAAAGAGAAGGCTAAGGAAAAAGGTTGGGATCAACAATGAAACTTCTAATCATTGACCAGTTTGACTGTGGCTTCTCTATGGACTTGGCTATCAAGTCTGCTGCCTATGGTCATGAAGTACGTGTGTACATGCGTAACAACTTTGATGGTAGCCGTTGTGAGAACGGCGATGGTATGGACTGTTTCAAGAAGGTAGCTGATTGGGAACCCAGTATGAACTGGGCTGACCTCATCTTTGTTACTGATAACAGTCGTTACATTCATAAGCTTGAAAGCTATCACCGTAAGGGCTACCCTATCTATGGTTGCAATGTAGAAGGTGCTCGTTGGGAACAGGATCGGGAGTACGGAGCTGCTGTTTTTGAGAGGGCTGGTATCCCAATTATTCCTACCATGAAGTTTTCTAAGTACGATGAAGCTATCTCTCACGTTCTTAGTAACAAAGACAAACGCTTTGTGTCTAAACCTATTGGTGACGGAGACAAGGCTCTTAGCTACTGCTCTAAAGACTGGCGAGACATGGTGTTCATGTTGAACAAGTGGAAGAAGAGCAATGCCTATGATGGCGACTTTGTTCTCCAAGAGTTCCACGCTGGATCTGAGATGGCTGTTGGTGGTTGGTTTGGTTTGGGTGGCTTCTCTAAACACTTCCTTGAGAACTGGGAGTTTAAGAAGCTAATGTCTGGTGACTACGGTCCTGCTACTGGTGAGCAAGGTACTGTTATGCGTTACACCCAGAAGTCTTTGTTGGCTGACAAGGTTCTTAAACCCCTTGAAGACTTTCTTCACGGCATTGGTTACTCTGGCTACATTGATGTCAACTGTATCATTGATAATAAGGGTAATCCCTGGCCTCTAGAGTTTACTACTCGTCCTGGTTGGCCTCTGTTTCAGATCCAACAAGCTCTTCACATTGGTGATCCTGTGCAGTGGATGCTTGACTCTCTTGATGGTAGAGATACTCTTAAGGTTAAAGAAGACATTGCTTGCGGTATTGTTGTATCTCAACCTGACTATCCCTATAGCAACGTTAAGAAGAAGGAGAACACTGGGTATCCTATCTTTGACTTGACTATGGAAGATGCTACTAAGAACATCCACCTGTCAGAAGTTAAGATGGGTTTTAGTCCTGGTAAGGACGGTAAGAACACCGAGCCTTGCTTGGTGACTGCTGGTTCTTATGTGTTGACTGTCTCTGGTGTCGGCAAGACTGTTGATGATGCTAAGTGCAAAGCATACGATACGTTCAAGAAGAAGATTCACATGATCAACTCTCCTATGGTACGAGATGACATTGGTGAGAAGCTTGAGAAGATGTTGCCTGAGCTGCAAAAGAACGGCTATTGCAAAGACGTTAAGTACAAGTAATCATGGCTAACAAACCTAATAGCAACACACCTATTCCACAGTCCCCTATTGGGGAAAACTTTCAGTGGAGAGATTGGTTCCAAAGACTTAGTAACCGAGTCTACGGATCGCTGTCTTCTCAGAACTCTGATGGAATAGCTGTTACTGGTGGTGCTATTGACAACACGGCTATTGGTTCTACTACCCCTTCTACGGGGTCTTTTACTAGCGTAAAGATTGCTGCTCCATTAGACATTGAGTACGGCGGTACTAATGGGTTTGCTACACCTAGAGCTGGTGCTGTAGCTTATGGTAATGGTGGTGCTTACGCTTTCACAAATGTCGGTACTTCTGGACAAGTACTGACATCTACTGGTAGCGGTGCTCCTGTTTGGACTACTGGTGGAGCTGGCCCAACGGGACCTGCGGGTCCGGCAGTTTACCTCGAAGCTGACTACCAAGAACAAGACATGTTCTTAGTACCAGGAAGTCAAGGACCACAAGGTAATACTGGCCCCACTGGTGCTACAGGACCACAGGGTATTCAAGGTCCGCAAGGCACTCAAGGTTTACCTGGAACTGCTGCAAACCCTATAGGTATTGACGGAGATCAGGGTGATGATGGTATGGTAATTCCTGGACCCCAAGGTCCCCAAGGAGTTACTGGGAACACTGGAGCACAGGGTGTTCCTGGTGTTGCAGTATTTGTTACCGATGGCTTAGACGGTGACGACGGACAACCAATACCAGGTCCCATTGGTGCTACAGGTTCTCAGGGCGTACAGGGTAATACGGGAGCACAGGGTCCTGCAGGTCCTGCTATCTATTTAGAAGCGGATTCTCAAGAGCCGGACATGTTCCTTGTTCAGGGTAACCAAGGTATACAAGGTTCTACTGGAAATACTGGTCCACAAGGACCACAGGGTCCCGCTGTTTACTTAGAAGCAGACTCACAAGATCCTGAAATGTTTCTAGTTCCAGGTAATCAGGGGATTCAAGGACCACAAGGAATTCAGGGCACACAAGGGACTCCAGGTATTTCAGTTCTTCCATTTGACGGTGAAGATGGACAAGACAGTATGCCCGTTCCTGGACCTCAAGGGATTCAGGGTCCTCAAGGAACACAAGGTGTTCAAGGTACTCAGGGATTACCTGGAGTTTCTGTATATTTTGAAGTTCCTGAACCCGATGAGCCTATGCTCACGGCCCCCACTGTTCCTGTTAATAGCTCTATTGCTTGGTCTGTACCTGTTACTAAGACTGCTAACTTTACTTTAGGTGTGTTTGACACTTATGTTATTAATAACAAATCTGGATCTACCTGCACGGTAACTCTTCCTGCAGCATCAGCTTATCCAGGTAGACCAATTAACTTTATAAATTACCAAGCATTTACACTTGTGTCTGCATCGAGCAACGTAGTTCCTGTAGGTGGTGGTGCAGCAGGTACGGCTATATTGGCTGCATCTGTTGGAGATGCTACGCTACTAGTATCTGACGGTACTAATTGGATTCAAATGAACTATGTTCCAAACAACTGTTTGCTGTTAAACTAAGTTTTCTGGGATAATACAATGACGCTAGTATTTTCCTACCTTAATTTTGCGTCTAGGAGTTTTTTAAATGGCAGCTAATAAAGTCTTTCGTTCGGGTCCAGTTGCCCTTACGACTACCCTGACAACCAACATTCTGAACAGTAACATCACGTCCTTGTCTGGACCTGTTGGCTACACTCAGACACAGCCTTACATCATCTTGCGTCACGTTCGTATTACCAACGTGACCTCTGGTGCTGTTACTTTTACTATGGCTATTGGTGCTTCAGGTGCTACACCCTCTTCGTCTAACGCCTTTATGGGTTTTGGTACGTCTATCCCTGCCAACAGCTATGTTGATTGGTATGGTATGGTTCGTCTTGACTCTACCGACTTTTTGGTTGGTGGTGCTTCGGCTGCTACGTCTTTGACGTTTGAAGCTGAAGGCGAAATTGGTCTTGCTTAATAGCTAATGCAGATCTCTGATGAAGCCCTACAGTTTGTAAAAGAAACTGTGGGGTTTAAAGCTCGCCCCTATAAGAACACTAGGGGTCAACTTTGCATAGGTTATAACCACGTTATAACTCTTGGGGATGGTGTTGCTAATAACGACATCATCAACGCCCATAAAGCAACAAGCCTCCTGTATGAAGACATACAGAAGGCTCTTGTTGGTGTAGATGTTCCTAAGAACATCACACAGGATGAGTTTGATACCCTAGTACTCAGTGAGTTGCTTTGGTAGCTACTTCTTGTTGCCAAGCTCGGTGAACCGACTTAAGAAGTTGTTCTAGATCTTGGATCTTTTCGTAAGCTTCAATAGCAAACTGTTCTAAGTTCTCCCTTTGCCAAAGGGTAAAGTCTGTACGTTGAAAACTCTTTTGTGGAATAGAGTCAGCGATATTCATTTCAGTCCTTAAAGTGTTGGTTAATAAAAGTTAACTATCTCTTCCTAGCTCGTGTTTCATTTGCATCCATTCTGGAGGGCATAGGCGCATCTGGTGGGGGTGTTACTATAGCCCATAGACGTATCCAGCGGTTGTTAATACGTGTCCAACTAATAATATAAGTATCAGGCATACGATTTATTGTTGTTGCTACTGATTTAGGTTTGAGATCTAAGTCTCCAGCAATGGTCTTGACTGACATACCCCCCGTAAATTCTTGGAGGTAAGCTCGTAGCCTCTTAGTGATAGCTGGCATTATGTAGTTTGCTCCTTACGTTGTACGTGAGAAGCTAGCAGCCACTTGTCACCAAGGAACTTGACAGACCTAACCCACTGACGTTGGTTGTGCCTATTGGTTTGATTTGATACATAGGAAGTGTTAAACAATTCTCTTACGTGTTTAAGCATTCGTGTGTTCATTTTTATCTACTCTCTCATAGAAAAATACAATGTCTAGGTTGTAATCTTTAGCAGTTGTTTGCAGAACCTTTTGGATCTGTTTCTCCTGCTCCTCTTTAGCCCACTTCTTTTGCATAGAATTGATGAGCAAATTGTTTTTGGTTGCTGCTTCTGCTGAGATCTTCATACAGGTTTAATCGTTATGGTGTCGTCGTCTTCAACTGTTTTTAGCTTACCTTGATGTAAGCCTAGCAGGATAATTGATGAGGATCTTCTATATGCTTCAAATTCTTTGTGTAGCTGAAAGTAGCTAAGTGCCAGGATAGCCACTGCTACTAGTAGCACAGCCTCTAATATAGTAAATTCAATCATAAATACCTTTGAATAAATTCCATCCAATGTTCGGTGTTAGAGAACACACAAGCATCAAGGCCATTCTTAGCTGCCCAGTCTAAGTAAGTTGTCTTACTCTTTTTAGACAGCCCCTGGTTACGCTGCAACACGTAGAGGATAGTTACCTCTGGGTGCTGCTGCTTTAACAGCACAGCCTTTTTCCTGTCAGCTCCTGTCCATAGACCTTTGGTTTCTATGTAGACGTTATTAGTAACAGTAAAGTCTGGTGTGTATGTGTGGTTACTTGCCGGTATTACGTACTTGATCTTGTCTTGTTCGTAGGCAAGGCTCCATCCCTTTGCTTCGCAAGCAGTTTGAAAACGTTGTTCTAAGCCACTGCGGTACGCTGAGGGGTTATGTTTTTTTGGTCTTGGCATTACGCTCTTCTCTTACTTCCATGAATACTTCTGCCCAAGCAAAGCATACGCTAACAACTTCGTGAGAGGTTGTATCTCGTCGTGCTATTGCTTTACGGGTTGATTCTGCATTAGCTAGCTCTGAAAGCATAGCTACAGCAACATACTCTTTTATAGTCATGTGCTGCATGTTGATGTCTGTTGTCATTGCTGTTCCTTCGGTATTTCAACATCATCCCCCAGCTTGCTTGCAACATAGCATCGCATGGCGGCAATCAGGGGTGTGGGGCCTTCTATGTATTCGCCCCCAAATCCAATCCTTGCCGCCCAACCTCGTGGGCATTGGAGTATGGCAATTCCTTCCCGCTCAATGATTGGCCCGCCTTGTGACCAGTTGGTGGAGTAAGCAGCAGGCGCCCCAAAATCATTGTCGTCAACTACAAGCAATGATCCGGCATAACCTTCTCTAATATTTGCATCTGCTCTTTGCTCACACTTCGCCACTACCCAATCAAGGGCGGCACCTGTTAGTTCACTTGTTTTCATCCTCGTAACTCCTTTTGTGTTGCCTCCTCGCTTTGGGGCGAGTCGGTTGTTGGTGCTGCTCTTAGGTGTGGTGGTTCCCAACTGTCGTTGGGCTTCTGCCAGATGTAGAGTAGCTTCATATTGAGGTGAAAGCGTTCGTCATCGTTATAGAGTTCACGGCACTTGTTGTACCACTCTTCCTCAGTGCGAAGCTCTGCTAAAGCTTGCTCTGCTTTTACTGGGCCAATGCCAGCTACCCCGATGATGTTGTCGCTTCTGTCACCTACGAGACTCTGTATATACAAAAACTTTAGTCCTTTCTCAGGGACAACAACACTGTGCAACTTCTTAACAAAGTTGTAGTGTCGTCCTGGGATCTGGAGTAAGTCTTTGTCTATGCTGCAGATGACTGTTGAGAGATTGATCTTATCCTGTTGGATACCCATCTCATCGTCTGCTTCATAGCCGTTGCAAATAAATGCTTTGTGTTGTGTTACTAGGAACTCTCGTACTGCTTCCCAGTGCTTAGGTCTGCTGTCTGGTCTGTTAGCCTTGTAGCTAGGAGCAATCTCCCTACGGAAATTACCACTACCTGTAAGGTAAACGTTGTAAGAATCAGCTTTAGTGTCTGCAAGAATGTCTTGCATCATTTGGTCAGCTCTTGATTGAGCTATCCAAGCCTCATCTTCTTTAGCAGAGGCAGCAGCTCGGTACACTACGATGTCACCATCGACTAATGCTCTCATAACTATCTTTCTATCTTGTGTTTCACGTGGAACAAAAAGAGTAGAAGCCTCGATTTGGTCTTCAACTAAACAGGGCAGAAAGCCAGAAAATTCCCTGTGTTGACATCCTCGAATGCTGGCTTAACAGCTTCTACAAAAACCTACATAGCGGCAACTGCGTAGGGATACTTAGAACAAAGTTGAAATGTCCGATTCAACTTCGTTTGCGACTTCGTTAGTAGCAGATTCTAGGTCAAGATCACCTGCAGTGTAAGCCTCAAACTTACGAGCAAATTGAATAACCAGATCCAGAGTAGACAATTCTAATTCAAAAGGCTTACCACCGCGTGCTGCAATGTAAATATCGGTAGCACGAGCCAATGCGTTCTGACGAACAATAGCACGATCACCATGCAACGGAGGGATAGGAAACACTTTCTCTTTGTAACCACCACCACTAAAAGTCTTGCCTACTACGGGAGTAGAAGTTGATGCTGGACTTGCTGCAGCAGGTGCTGTTGTTCCTTTGGAGAGAACAATAACCTTCTTAGTCTCAACACCATAAGTACCAGTGACACCATCAAACTCAACTTGATTGCCAACCGAAACACCAGGATCTTTGAAACCACATTTGACCCAAGTGCCATTAACCTTCATAGAGAAGGTGGGTTTCAAACCAAACTTAGTGTTTACGTCTTTTGTAGAAACGGATTCTACGATACCTGTCATCATTGTCATATTAGACTTCTTCCATATTAAACCAATTAACACCAACAGATGCTCCTGCATTGAGCTTCAGAGCAAGTGGTGTGCCAAACGTATCCAAGAAATACTCGTGAGTCCTACTCAACATGTTCTTAATAACTTCTAGAAATCCATTTAAGAAATCTTCGTGTACGTCAAACATAATTGAGTCGTGAATGGTGTTAACCATCTTGACTTTATCGTGATCCTTGAGTACCTTGAAGATATTGCCCAACATCATTGGAACAATATCACCAGTAGCTAAACCTTGAATTGGATAATTCTTTAGTTCAGTTGGACTGAAGTTGTACGATCTGCTCGACCAACTACTGTCACTGTGATACTCCTGAAAGTAGAACCGCCTACCTGTTTCAGTTACGTGCGTATAGCTTCGTACCTTATCAAGTAAACCATCTTCTCCTTTGGAGTATTGAGCATGTTTCTCAACATGCGCCGCAAATGATGTGTGCCATACAGCTACGCTGGGGTAGCGACCATAGAACACATCAATAAACTTCTTAGCCTCGTCTAGGCTGCATCCAGCTTGTTTGCTAATAGCCTTAGCACCAGCACCGTAGATCAATTGGAACGTACGAGACTTGAATGGCTTACGCTCTTCCTTGGTTGGATACCTACCAAACATATCTTTGTACAACTCAGAGTGAATGTCAGCACCACCTGAGATGTCTTTGATAAGTTGTTTGTCATTGGTAACGTGAGCAAGAGCTACAACCTCTAGTTGATTGAAGTCAACCTCAACAATACGACCACCTGGAAAGCGAGATGTAAAGATCTGCTTGATAGGGTTGTTGCTGATGTTTTGTAGATTGGGGCTTGTTGATGACAAACGACCTGTAACAGTCGATGTGTGATTCAACTTACCGTGTATGTATGATGCACCGTCGTGCTTAACGATGATGTGTTTGCTAAGACCTTGTACATACGTTGAGAGCTGCTTAGACAACTCACGATACTTCAACAGTTTGTTGATGATTGTCTTAGCTTTAAGATCAAGCGTATGGTTCAACATGTCGTTAAGGACTTCATCGTCAACAGACACTTGGCCTGTTTTAGCTGATACTTTGTCGGGATCAGGAGTGTACTTGATAAACGGCAGCAACGTAACTGCTTTTTCTACCAATTTAAATTTAGGCTTACCATTCTTGTAGAAGCCTACTTCCTCTTTGACCTTGACTTTCTTAGTACCACCGAAGAAAAACTGTGACCACTGTTTAGGACTATTGATATCTTCAAGATATCCACGAGCTAACTCTTCCAAGTCAAGCTTGACCTGTACGTACTCGTTAACAACCTCAACTGTGTACTTATCAAGTGCTTCCTTGTCAATGTGTAAGCCGTTGAACATCATCTCTGTTGTAGCGTGTAAGGCTAGCATTTGAGACTCAATGAGCTTTAGTTGATTCTGTGCTACAGCTTGCTTGTATTGCTTCTCAGCAATGATGCGAGTGTTGTATACGTCCTGTTCAAGATAAGGAATTAACTCCTCTTTGGGAATCTTGTCAGAACCTAGACCAGCTTCAAAGTATTTCTTGATGCGATCATCTTTAACTTCTAGCCCATACTTAACTGACAACTCATCTAAGCTAGAGAACTTAGTGCGTTGACCTGTAAGGATGTACTCAGCTAGTTGTGTATCCCAGATCTTATGATCTTGCAGAACCTCTTTGGCGTGTGTACCTATCTTAAACAGATACATTAAGTCAAAGCTTAGATTGTGACCACATAGGATTGCATCTCTAGGGAAGGTATATAGCTCACGCTCAAATACTTCTTCCTCGTATGTTGTTGCACTGAAGTCATCTGCGTCTATGCCATAAGCTACTACGTAGTTATCTGGATGACTAGGATGCGCTGATCCAATTTCTTCATTACCGTTGAGTGTTGTCTCAACATCTATAGCTACAAATGTAGGATTGGTCATGGTTTTCCAATCGCCTTTCTTTAGTTAATTTACTCATACCTAGCACGGATAGGATCAATAGTCACAAGGTATTGACCGTGACGTTCTGACTCCATCTGTTTAGCACCACCACCAGGAAGTTTGTTCTTAGGAACATTGATAGTACGGATCATTTCTTCCTCTGGACTCTTAGGTTCCTTGTACTTACCTAACGTGATAACAACGTCAGCTTCACCAGGCTTGTCAGTCTTAGAACCACGTAGGGCATCAAGACCAATAAACGGAGGATCTTTAAGGTCTACAGCAGTAGCACTTAGCTGTGATGCAGCAATAACTGGACCATAGCTACGAGCTAGCTCACGTGCCCACTTGTAGATCTTACCTAGACGTATGTCTTCTCTATCGTCAGACTTACTAAAGCCATCAACCTTGTCAAGCTGATCGAATACGATCAAACCTGGATTGACTTCTTTAAAAAGAGTCTCAAGGTCTTTGAGATTGTTGGTGTCTTTAGTAACACGGATCTTATCTTTGTTACCACCCATAAGAGTTGTGTAAGCATCCATAGCTGCCTTAGAGTCAGCAATGATGTCTTTAGACTCTTTACCAAGAGCAGCCTGAACGATACGGAAGAACACAACAGAAGATTCTTCTTCGTTGTTAACCCATACCACAGGACGATCCTTGGGTAGTTGTTGAGCCAGATAGCTCACCTCACTGGCTAAGAAAGTTGTCTTGCCCACCTCGACGCGAGCAGCAACAATGACAAAGTTGCCAGTGCGGAGAGGACCAAGAGAACGATTAAGTACGTCCAAGCGCCATTCGTAGCCGGAAGATGATATGCGATCCGCAATAGTAGATAGATCAGCACTAACAAACAGCTCATCTTTTTCAATGTATCTCTCCACATCTTTAAGAGCATTGGTTGCTAGGATATGAACGTGTTCAAGATCACTAGAACCTTCTTTGACTTTCTCACATTCTTCCATGATCTTTGCTAAGTAATCTAACTCGATAAGAGTCTTGATTACTTCCTCGTGAGCATGGTGTGGTTCAAAGTCTTTTGCTTTGGTCAAAGTCATACGCAGCTTAACGATTGCATCGTCAGTCAAACGTTTGCTTTGATCCGCTATTAAGTATGCAGAGAACGAGTCCCAGTTAACCTTGCTGATGCTTGGAAACGTCTTGTAGTAACGATCCATACCATCAAGGATGACTGTTGTTTCCTTAGTGACTACATGAGGCTTTACATACCTTCTGTACTTACTAAAGTTTTCTCTGCTCTCAGCACAGAGATAAAGAACTGAGTAGTCCATTGAGTTCCTTTGGTTTGTATTGTTTTGGTTCTTTAATGTTCTCGTAGTTGAAGATCTCAACATCACGATCCAGATAGTGTGAAAGTGTCTCCTGCACTTTCCGTGCCCCCTTTCTCCCTGCTTCATCGGGGTCTAGCCATATAAAAATCTTCTTGAAACCTAGCTCACTGATTTGGATCAGAGTCTTGTCAGTGATCGTTGTTCTTAGTAACGCTAGCGAAGTAGCATCCAGGTCATTGTGAATACGGTACGCACTGAGATAGTCCTCGGTGATGTATAACGTGCTGTTGTCGTTTTTAAACCAAGCAGAGTCTGCTGTTGTGCTTGTAATCTTTGTCAGATACTTAGGTTCTTTCTTAAGGTTCCTGATCTGATAGCCTATAGGATTCCAGTATGGGTCATACAGAGTTAGAGCAACTTGATCTAGGTGGCCTAGTACACCCCTAAAGTAGACATCTGCTGGATCGCAGTAGTGCTTGTGCAGCCACACCTTACCTTCGGGACTTAGTGGTCCGAATGTAGCTTTGAAGCTGCTGTGATTGGTCGCCGTGTCTTTGTGGAGCCACTCCCACAACCTAGAGCTGGTGTCTGATGCGAAGCCCCTGTCGTTGCAATGGTGGCAGTATGCGAGCAGACCTTTTTCTGTACGCTTGATGTACAACCTACGCTTTTTGTCTTCACCTGCTTCGCAGCCTGTGTGGTTGACGTGTACTTGCTGCCCAATGTTACTAGGAGCATTAGCTAGGATTAGCTGTTTGCTAATCACTCTTCACCTCTTGCTCGGATTGCGTTCGCAATACTCCATGCCGCACCGTTTTGTGGCGGGTTTGATAAAAGCATGGTGTAGTCATACAGTCGTTTGTCTGCTTCTTTTGCACACGCCTCACGCTCATGCTGTGCTACCAGTTTGGCAAAGTGCCTTACTTGATCAAAGCACACAATGTCACCCGTTTCCCAATAATGTGGCAGTTTTGCCTCTTTAGCCATCTCAATGATTTGTTCGTCAGTCATACGTTCTCCCAATAAAACTCAAAATAGAAAGCTCTCCCGTAGGAGAGCCTTGTGGTTTTGACTTTTAGTCTTCTCTAGAACCAAACACTTTGTTGAACAACTCGTCAGCAACCTTACGTTGTGTCTCATTCAGTTTGTTGAGATACACAACCTTGTAAGCCTTCTTGAGTGTGTAACCAGCAGCCATCTTTCGGCAGATACTGAACAACGAACGAGGAGACACCGTAAGATTAAACTGTCCAGCTTGATAGCCTTGACGAATCAAGTTAGCTAGCTTAACAAGTTCCTTGGTAGTCTTAGGAGCAATTGATGCACTCCACTTGTTGTTGATCATTTGTTCCTCAACCAATGGGTTGAGATAGTTGATGTATACCGCAGTACCAAAGCGATCCAATGTAGCAGAGTTTTGAACGTTAGTACCAGCATGTGAACCAGTGTCATCGCCTTGACCTTGTGTATTGCCAATAGCGACTAGCCGGAAATGCTCGTGAGGGACAATTTGCTTGTCTTTGGTACTACCAGGCATCTCTTTGAGAAAGAGCTTGCCGTTGTCCTCTAAAAGCCACTGTAGACCCATTGAGATCTCGGGAGGTGTTACGTCCCACTCGTCCCAAGCGAATACTGCACCGTACTTAACAGCTTCGGTAACAGCACCGTCAACCCAGATTGTTGAACCATCCTTAGCCGTTAGTTGACCAAAGATCATTGAAGAATCCATATCGCCAGTGCAATTAACTCGAACGAAAGGACGATTAGTAAGAGCACAAAGCTGTTGAATAAGACTTGATTTACCGGCCCCTGTAGGGCCATAGCAAAGAACTTTCTCATTTAATTCCCACGCTAAAAGAATGTTAGAGGCCGCTTCCTCTTCGATGACATAGCCTTTATCGACTTCTGGAATGAAAGGAACTAAGCGTTCATCCCACTCATAGTCGTGAAAGCAAGTGACACCAAAGTCATCTTCATCCCTAACGTAGACACCTGTAAGCTCTGAGAAAAGCTTTTGATTGCTTTTGAGCTTCGGATGAGCTACCACTGCTGGTTCTTTCATTTTGGATTTCCTACTCTCTACCATTTCGTCAATCAAAGCACCAACTTCATCAGCTAGGCTTAGTTCACTACTTGGTGCAGTAGGACGTTTACGTCTTTCTAACTCTCGTTTGAGAGCCTCCTTGACTAGATCGTCTACCTTTGGACTAGACATGTATTACCTTCCTCTCTATTAAAGAAATCAACTTACTTGGAATCTCTGATGGATCTCTTACGACATCATGAGCTTTGTAGTAATGGCTAACTGAGTCACTGCAAAGACCTAAGCCGTAGATGTCCACTTTTTTAGAACGTTCTATCTCTTGAATAGCTTGTAGCGTAAAGCCTTCGATACCGTTAGAGCTTTTAGAAGCTGCTGGACTACCGTCAGACATTACGATCAAGATCTTCTTTCTCTCCTTACGTTTGATAAGCCTGTCGTATGACCACAAAATGTTCTCACCGTCAGGATTACCATTCATAAAGCTACTGCTCTTAGAAAATGATTCAATCAACGCATCATTACTGACACGATGATCAGAGAATGATTTGTAGATGAACATCAATGGAGCTGCGTTGTAACCATCTATGTCAGTGAAACCCAAGATCTCAACTGGAATGTTAAGAGTCGAAGAGACTTCATTGAGCAACAACGTAGATGCCAAAGCGTAATAAGCTTTGTCACCATTCATTGAACCAGACATGTCAACCAGAACTGTGATAGCAGCATCCAGAGTCTTGTTCTCAATTTTGTTCTTAAAGATTCGTTCATTGAAGCCAGGAGCATTGAAGCAGATACGAGACAACCTAGATTGATCTAGTTTGCCTTTCTTCGTACCATACTGTGTCTGTACCCTAGCTCGTATCTGAATGAGCTTACGAACTTGTTGAGCAAAGTTCTCTTGACTAACTAGTTTGTCACCAACTCGTACTTCATACTGTTCTTTGAAGTTGTAGGTGTACTTGCTAGTAAGCCTCATCTGTTCTGGACCAGTGTTTCTAGGATAGTCAACAACTATAAACTTGCTATAGTCGGTCATATCCCAGTCCATGTTGTCCACATTGACTGGTTCAACAATGTTGATGCCGATCTTACCCATCTCTTCGCCTTCTTCAGGCACTGTCAATGAGTACTTATCGAGATCTTCCTTGCTTAACTTGACATCAAAGATCCTGTAATCATCTTCTTTTAGCTTTTCCTCACTACCTTTGTCTTCCGACGCAGATTCAGGACCAGTTTCTATAGAAGTAGATTCTTCACTTTCACCGTCTTTGCCCTTAGCTTTACCAGAAGACTTTTGAAACTCTTCCTTTAGCTCTTCTTTGCACTCTTCACCCAGCTCTTTGAGGATGTCAACAGCCAGTTGATAGGTGCTTTCTGTACCTAACCTCTTGTCGAGGATTTGATGACAAGCAATAAGACGACTACTATTGTTATTAAGAACATTTGTTATCTCTTTGTTAGGAGTGAACTTGCTAGCTGCCATCTCCAGTAACGGAAAATGATGAGCAAGCAGCTTTGTCTCCCAACAAATGAGAGCTGTGGATAACTTACCAATGAGTGTGTCTTGCTTCTTTGCAGCAGTAAGAACACGAGTTACGATTGGTGAGCTAGTTTCATCCCAATTGTCTCTGAAACCTTTGTACTCGTTAGCCTCAATGGTGTTAATCCTTGAGTCTTCCAAGAAGTTCCAAACGAACATCAAGATGCTTTTAGGATCTATCTTCTTCTCCTTAAGAACATCAAAGCAACTGAAACGATCATGAGCTACCTCGTGATCAACAGATGCCATGAGTTCTTTTAGGTCACTAAGACTTGTTTCTGTAGTGATTTTGGGAAGATAGATTGTCTTACCATCATGTCGAGGTTGATTGACATTTTCAAATACGACAGAGATGCCAGCTCTACCAGCACTAGCTCTGACGTATTTCATAACCTCAATGCTTTGGGTTAGCATGGTTGTTACTTACCGTACAGGAAGTCTTTAACCAATGTGTAGACACGAGTACCATCAATATCATCAGGAACTTTGATCAACAGATCAATGACCTTCTGAGCGTATTTCTCATCAGTCATTGGTTCTTTCTTGTCGATCTTCATCTCTTTGATCTTGCTTTGCAGGTAGGTTTTACCGCAATACTTGCCGTTGTCATCAATGAGTCCGATACCAAGCTTCATAGCACCTTGAATCACAGCTTTAGCTGATCTCCAAGAGCCAGGCATAGCACCGATGTCAAACTCTTTTTTGATGATCTTCTCAGTCTCTTTAACTTCTTTCTCGAAGGTCTCTGGTGTGCTATGTGAATAAGCAACACTGATCATCTTCTCGAAAGTGCTAGTAGCTGAAGTCTCTGAGACCAAAGCTTCAGTAGCAGCAGAATAGAGAGTTGAAACGTCTGTTTCTTCCATACTATTTCCTAACTTAAACAGGCAAAATTGCCTCCACATCCCACTGTTGCCAATGGGATCTGAAAGAACTTTGCTTAGAAAGGAAGATCAAGATCCGCATCGGGATACTTGAGTAGATACGCTTTGTTCATTTCTTCTAACTCTTGTTCTGTTGGTGGCGGTGCTACTGGAGCATCAGCCATTAGCTCTTCAATGTAGGGGTCTGAGATGTTAACCATAATTTCGTAGTCATCATAGACATCGCTAACTAATTGTTTCCACTTTCCCATAGCTTTCTCCTAATGTTTACCAAGATGATGAGTAAAAGAACTCTGTTCTATCGTTTTGTTGTAGTGCTTTCTCCAAAGCATCTATAGTTAAATCAATGTCTCCCCAGTAGAAGTCATCGTATCCAGTATTACCAAAGAAGAAACCACTTGTAGTTGGAAGTAATTTCTTAGCAGTCTCTGGATCTGATTTAACAATCTTGCATAGTTCTAATAGCTCTGATAACTTTGTACGATCTACAAAATACTCAGCACAGTTATCTATACCGTTCTGAACATTATCTACAAACCATTTATGGATAGCATTGGCTTTACGCCAATACATAGCTTCCATCTCCAGTAGTTGTACTCGATACGGAAGATCTAACTTTTTAATTGATTCATTAAGTTCATTATCTTGTTCATCCCAATCACGAACAAAACGTTTTGCTGTGAGATACATATCTAAACCCATAACTAACTCCTATAAAAATAAAGAAGAGGGCGCAGCCGCACGCCGCCCCGCAAAGCGGCGGGTGCTAGCCCGATTGAAGAATTGAAGCGAACGACTTGCGAGGCCAATGCCACCAGAGGTGGCGGTGGACTTGCGGGAGTGAGCGTCATTAGTAGATCTCTGGTTTCCAATCCCATTTGTCAGGGACATGGATAGTACTAATGAATCTGTTACTAGGAACATAGTCGTCATCGAAGTCATCTATGAATTGTTTCCATTCATCTCTATTGAGGACGTTGTATCCATTAGAGCGTAGATAATGCAAGATAGGTTGTTCTCTAGTTAACTCCAGAGGTAATATCCTGCATCCATATTTCCATTCAAGCTCTGAGATGCCATTATCAGCAGTTCTGACAACAGCATCTCCGTTGAGATATACAGCGTGATAATCAGGCATGAATATCGTTAATCATTAATAAAGCAGCAGGGAATGAAATGAAGGCAACGATTACTAATGCGTAACCTAAATCTCTCATAAAGGATAAGAATTTGTCCATGATAATCTCCGATAGATAAATAAAAGATGGGGAACTAAGTCCCCATTGGAAGGTTAGAGAGTAGCAGTACCAACAGCACGTTGTGCAGCCTCTGCTTTCATAGTTGCACGAATGACCTTGACAGCGTTGAGTGCATCAGCAAGTGCATCGCAGTGTGGGTTATCGTACTTCTCCATAGACCACAGAGCGTTGGAGAGCAACTGCTGTGCCAAGAAGATCTGAAGACCGGCAGGCTTACGTTCAGTCATGATGTTGAACTGATTGAAGTCGAAGTTTGATTGAGACATTTGAAAGTTCCTCTAAGTTAAGTTGATTAAGCGAGAGGGTTTTCATCCCTCTCACAAAAGAGAGGGTGAAAAGCGTCGAGCCAACTTAACCAAGCGGAAGCCCTAAACCCACAGCAGCGGAACAGGTCGCACGGGGAATGCCACAAAGGACGAAGGACGACTGGCGTGAGACGGGCTAGGGCGAAGCCGGAGCACTTAACAGAACTAGGGGCTGGAGCGCAGTATAGAGGAACTAAGTGTCACGGTCAGATGTAGACGGCAGTTAAACAGCTTGAAGAGTGAGACATAGGTCGAGGTATCAACACAGGTCAAACGACTCACTGTGGGGGCTATAAACAGCCTTAGCGGAGGTATAACATAGATGATCAACAATCTATGTGTGGGGGGAGATAAGTTGTTGATAGATATAGGGGTGCTATATACCACCAAACATAACTGTGGATAACCTGTGGATAACTATATAGAGTTAGCTGTACTGAGGTAAGTATTACAGCTAGGGATACTATTGTTTAGTTATAGTTGTTACTAGTAACCTAGTATCCTGAGGTGGGGGGAGGGGAAATATGTTGTTGTTGTTTTTAGATTTATAGCAATCCGTAACGCTGCTACAACTTTTAAAACAAGGGGGGGTTCTTAGACTCTGTACACCCGTAGGGCTAAGAGGTGCTCGTCCTTACAGGACTCGCAAGTGTGTTTGTGATAAACAATAAAAAAGGTCCTTACGGACCTTACATACTTGTGTACTACGTACACCTACTACTATAGATATACCTGAACAAGAAAAATAGAAAAACGGTAAAAAGAAAAAAGAATACAGTAATTATATCCAAGAGCTGCCAATTCTTGTCAAGCCCCTTGGTTGTCGTATTTGTGACACTTGCAAAGATATTTTAGTGTGGTACATTTCAGTCCCAAGGGGAAAGCGGATGCTGGTTACTTGTTCTAGACAGGGCACATAAAGAGACGCCAGACGCAGCGAGTACCCACCTTACAAGGAACCACTATGGCTACAGGTAAAAAATCACCAGCTTGGCAACGTAAAGAAGGTAAGTCCCCTTCAGGTGGACTCAATGCTAAAGGCAGAGCTTCTGCCAAGAAGGAAGGTCATAACCTTAAACCACCTCAACCTGAAGGTGGTAGTCGTAAGGATTCCTTCTGTGCTCGTATGACTGGTATGAAGAAGAAGTTAACTGGTACAGCTAAGGCTAAAGATCCAGATTCTCGTATCAATAAAGCTCTTAAGAAGTGGAAATGCTAATTGGAAAGAAGGGTTAAGCAATGCCCATTAACACTGGTTCTAAGCCTAAAGGCTTGTATGCCAACATACATGCCAAGAAGAAGCGTATAGCCAAAGGTTCTGGGGAGAAGATGCGTACTCCTGGGACTAAGGGTGCTCCTACTGCTAAAGCGTTTAAAGAGTCTGCTAAGACTGCTAAGAAGCGATAGCTGGAAAGAAGTAACATGCGACGTAAAACATCTAGAGATAGCCGGTATAAGAAGTCTGTCTGGACACAGAACCAGAAGCTTCAAGCTGTCAGTACGTACTTGATGTTAGGCAGTATGACTGAGACTGCTTTGGTTACTGGTGTACCTCTTCCTACTCTTAAGCTCTGGAAGCAACAAGAATGGTTTAAAGAGTATTGTCTCCAGCTACAAGCTGAAGATGTACAGCAGATGGACTCCAACCTCAAAAGGGTTGTAGACAAAGCTCTTAAGACTGTTGAAGATCGTTTAGATCTAGGTGATGCTCAGTTTGATCAGAAGACTGGAGAGATTGTCAGGGTTCCTGTTAAGGCTCACGTAGCTTTGAAGATTACAACTGACCTCATGTCTAAGCAAGAAAAGATCCGTGAAGCTCCCTTAAAGGAAGAACTAGAGAAGACCATTGATGATCGTCTTCTTAAACTCTCAGAGGAGTTTGCTAGGTTTGCTTCTCAGAAGCCTATAGACGTTGTAGCTAAAGAAATAACAAATGGCTAAACTGGGTTCTACAATAGAACAGCCTCCTGTAAGCAAGTTAAACCCAGAAGTGATGGAAGGGTTTGTTAACTCTATCCTCCGTAAGAACTTTGATAAACCTGCAGCTACTCCTCAGTTCCACAAAGAGATCTGGGAACTTGTTACTAGTAACAGTAAACAAGTAGCCATAGCTGCTCCTCGTTATCACGCCAAGAGTACAGCGGTTACTCACTCGTATACCCTAGCTTCAGTTCTCTTTAGAGAGTCTAGGTACGTCTTAATTGTCAGTGACACTGTATCCCAAGCTATACAGTTCCTTGGGGACATTAAAAAAGAGATCCTAGACAATGATGATCTAAGGTCTTTGTTTGGTATCAAAGAAGGTCCATTCCCCAAAGATACTGAGGATGACTTAATTGTTGAGATGACAGACGGGTATACGTTCCGTATACAAGCTAAAGGTTCTGAGCAAAAGCTACGGGGTCTTAAGTGGGCTAACTTACGTCCTGATCTAATCATCGGTGACGATATGGAGAATGACGAGATTGTTATGAACAAAGAACGACGTATGAAGTTCAAACGTTGGTTCTATGGTGCTCTTATTCCTTGTATCTCATCTTCTGGCAAAATTCGTATTGTTGGGACTATCCTTCATTTGGATTCTCTCTTAGAGAACTTAATGCCAGCTTCTCAGTTGGTAGCCCATAGGGGCTATAAAAGTCTTATTCGTGAAGACTTAAAAGAATACTCTGAGAATAAATTACCTTGGAAGTCTGTTAAGTATCGTGCTCATACTGACGACTTTAAAACCCTGCTCTGGCCTGAAATGAAGTCGGCTACTGAGTTTAGAATGCTTAAAGAAGATTATGTACGTCAGGGTTTAGCTGACGTGTATTCCCAAGAAATGTTAAACATTCCTTTAGATATAACCGATACCTTCTTTAAAAAATCTGACTTTACACCAATGAAAACAGAAGACAAGAAGAAGAAACTTGTCTATTACGCCACCTGTGACTTGGCTGTATCTCAATCCCAAAAGGCTGACTATTCAGCTTTTGTTGTTGGTGGTATGGATGACGAAGGTAAGTTGTATTGTGTACACGTTGTTAAACAACGTATGGACGCATTAGAAATTGTGGATACAATCCTGATGCTTCAAAAGATTTATAAGCCCGTACTCTTTGGACTCGAACAGGGTACTATTCAGAAGGCCATAGGCCCGTATCTCAATGAGGAGATGCTTAAGCGTGGTGAGTTCATTAACACAGTGTTGTTAAAACCAAGCGGCGATAAACTCACCCGTGCTAGAAGTATCCAAGCCCGTATGAGAAGTGGAGCCTGTCGATTTGATAAAGAAGCTGAATGGTATCAGGACTTTGAAGATGAGCTGCTCAGATTTCCTAGAGATAAGCACGATGACCAGGTTGACGCTTGGGCATACCTGGGATTGATGCTCGATAAGATGTGGGAAGCTCCAACTGAGAAGGAACTCGAAGAAGAAGAGTACGAGGCTTATATTCGTGAAAGTAATGACATCGACTCAGGTCGTTCTGCAATCTGTGGGTACTAAATATGAATTTAAAAGAGAAGTTTGATATTAAAGATCTTATGTATGAGTCCAACATTGCTGAGAAGCTCTGTGCTGAGGACTTGTCTACGATTGGTATGTGGGTCGTAAAAGACTTTGATACAGACCTTAACTCACGCATGACTTGGGAAAAGCGTACTGAGACTTCTCTTAAGCTTGCCCTACAAGTTGCAGAGACTAAAAACTTTCCTTGGGCTAATGCTTCCAATGTTAAATTCCCCCTCATTACTATTGCTGCACTTCAGTATCACGCTCGTAGTTACCCTGTCCTGATTGACAGTGACCTGCCTGTTAAGTGCCGTGTTGTTGGTGATGACAAAGATGGTTTACGTGCTTTGAGAGCTACTCGTGTAGAACAACACATGAGCTATCAGCTCTTGGAAGAAGATGAAGACTGGGAATCCGAAATGGATAAGGTTCTTATTACTCAGCCTATTGTTGGCTGTGCTTTTAAGAAGACCTACTATGATCCCATCAAGAAGCACAACATATCCGAGAACGTCCTAGCTAAAGACTTAGTAGTCAACTATTGGACAAAGAGCTTAGAGACTGCTTCTCGGGTAACCCATATCCTCCAGATGAATAAGAACGAGATCTACGAACGTGTAGCTCGTGGACTCTGGATTGATGTATCTGAAGGCCAACGCCAACAAGACTCTTACTTGTCTTTGGGTTCTGGTTTACAAGCTGCTCAAGATAAAGCTCAAGGCTTGATGCCTCCTCAGTCTAATGACTCAAGCACTCCTGTTGAGATCTTAGAACAACATTGCCACATTGACTTAGATGATGACGGATATGCCGAACCCTATATCGTTTATGTCCGTAGAGACAATAAAAAGGTTGCTCGTATTGTTGCTCGATACACTGAGAAAGATGTTGAACGCAATAAGCAAGGAACTATTCTTAGTATCAAAGCAGAGCAATACTTTACTAAGTATCCTTTCATTCCATCTCCCGATGGTGGTTTCTATGATTTAGGCTTTGGTGTGTTGTTAGGCCCATTGAATGAGTCTATCAATACCTTGATCAACCAGTTAATTGATACTGGTACTATGCAGAACACTGCTGGTGGTTTCCTTAGCCGTGGTATTAAGCTGCGTGGTGGTAACTACAACTTTAATCCTCTTGAGTGGAAACACGTTGATACCACTGGAGATGACTTGCGTAAAGGTATCGTACCTCTTCCCGTACGTGAACCTTCTCAAGTTTTGTTTACCCTGTTGAGCTTGTTGATTAACTATGGCGAACGCATTAGCGGTGCTGTAGATATTCTTCAAGGTCAAAACCCTGGTCAGAATACTCCTGCTGAGACTACCCGTACTATGGCAGAACAAGGTATGAAGATCTTTAACGGTATCTTTAAACGTACTCACCGTTCTTTAAAACAAGAGTTCCGTAAGCTGTATCGTTTAAACCAAATCTTTATTAACGAGAATACTCCCTACGTGTCTGACGCTAAGAGCAACGGTATTATTTTGGCTAGCGACTATGAAGGCCCAGTAACTGACGTTATGCCTTCTGCTGATCCAAGCATCACTTCCGATGCTCAACGTCTAGCTCAAGCCAACGCTATTGCTATGCGTGTGGGTAATACCCCTGGTTTGTATAACCGTTACGAAGCTGAAGTTACTTACTTGAAGGCTTTGAAGGTTCCTAACATTGACAAGATTCTTCCAGATCCTAAAGGACCTAACGCTGTACCTCCACCAGTTAATCCGAAGGTACAGATTGAGCAAATGAAGTTGCAAGCCAAGCAAGCTTCTGACCAGTTAGATATGAAAATGGCCCTTCTCAAGCTTATGTCTGAGGCTGAACTTAATCAAGCCCAGATTCAGAAGCTACAAGCCGAAGCAGAAGCAATCAAAATTGGTATTGCTACTGAAGGTGAGAAGATGCGTATTCAAGAGATCAATATGCAGATCGCTTTGCAGCGTGAGCGTAGAGAGGGTGTGTTAGGGGCTATTAAGACTATGAACGATGTTTATGCTCGTATGGCTGCTGATGCAGGTCAGGGAGGAGCTGAGGATATGGCACAATCGCCAATGCCTCAGATGGCACAACCAATGTAAGTAAGGAGTAAAAATTGGAAGTTGTAACTAAAGAAAACTTTGAAGAATGGAAATTCCATCCAGTCACTTCTAGATTAATGAGATTACTAAGTGAAGATAGAGAAGCAATGAAAGAGGGTTTAGTTAACCACTCTTACGAAGATGAGGCAGAAGTTAAAGGTCGGTGTCGAGCAATCGCCATTATCCTTAACCTAGAGTATGAAGATCTGTTTGAAGCAAAGGTAGCCCCAAATGAGCAATGAGTCTGGAATTAACCCTGTTGGGTGGCGAGTTCTTGTTAAGCCACAAGAAGTCAAAAAGGTTTCTGCTGGTGGGATTATCCTGACTACAGAAACAACTGAAGCCCGAGAACAAATGGGTAACACTACAGGCATCGTTGTAGCCATTGGTGATCAATGCTACTCAGATGAACCCACACCTTGGTGCAAAGTTGGAGATAAGATTATCTTTGCTAAGTATGCTGGTTTGCTTTACCTTGGTAAAGATGGCAAACAGTATCGAATGATTAACGATAAAGACGTTACAGGAACTTTGGATTCTGACGTTGATTTAGTTGATCCGTATTTGGCTAAAGCATAATCGTTGACGAATAAATAAACACAGGAGTAAGATATGAGTGATGAAGCAAATGTTACTAGTAACGAAGTAGCACCTGAGATTCGCCAAGAAGCTGAATCACAAGGTTGGGTTCCTAAAGAACGTTTCCGTGGTAATGAAGCTGATTGGGTAGATGCAGATGTCTTTGTAAAGCGTGGTCGTGAGATCCTCCCTATTCTGCGTAAGAATAACGAGAACCTCATTAAAGACTTGAACGCTACCAAAGAACAATTACGGGAGTTCAAAGAAGCTGCTGAGGAATTTAAAAAGTTCCAACGTGATGCTTATGAACGTAAGGCCCAGGAATACGAGAATCGTATTAAAGAGATAAAAGAATCCCGTGCCCAAGCTATTAGCGATGGTGACGGACAGAAAGTAAATGCTTTAGATGATGCTTTGGATGCTGCCAAAGAAGAGTTTAAAGAAGCAAAGCAAGCCGCTAAAGATGCTGAGAAAGCACCTACTACACCAGAAGCTCCTACCCAAGTTACAGACCCAGGTCTGCAAAACTGGTTAGATAAGAACACTTGGTTTGGTCAGGATCGCCGTATGACCAGTATTGCTAATGGCATTGGAGAAAGCCTAAGACTAGAGTTCCCTAACCTTAAGGGAGAGCCTTTTCTTGAAAAGTTAGACGAAGCATTGGCAGAAGAGTTTCCCCAACGATTTGGTAAGAAACAAACTCCAGCTAGTCGGGTCGAATCAGGTTCAGGTCGTCAAACTCGGGGTGCTGCAGGTAGTGCCCAAAGCTATGACAACTTACCTGCTGAAGCTAAGGCTGCATGTGATCGGTTCGTAAAACAAAAGCTTATGACCCGTGAACAGTACCTCGCTGATTACGACTGGAATTGATTTTATATTTAAAGGAGAATATGATGCCCCGTGCTTTGACTTATGAAGAAAAAGTTGAACGGCAAAATGCCCGTTTGAGCCAACAAAAAGATAGTTCAGCTAAACCCACTCCCGCTAGTGATGGTGCGACTCGTAAACGCCGTAACGTATTTAACGGAACTGAAGTTAAATTAAGTGTTAGAGAACATATCCCTGGATACCACCTCCACATCTTTACTGATACTGGTGGTCGTATTCATGAGGCTATGGAAAGTGGCTATGAGTTTGTTACCCCAACTGAAGTAGGTGGTGTAAGTGAGAATGTGGTTAGTCGTAACGGCGACCTCGGAGATAGGATTCGATACTTGGTAAATCCTCGTGCAGAGGGTTCTGAGCAATACGGTTATCTTATGAAGATCCGGCAAGAATGGTATGAGGAAGATCAAGCCGAACTTCAAGCTAAGAATAATATGATTGACGCTAGTATTCGTTCTGGGAAGATTACTGGAAACACTGAAGGTTTCTATGTACCCCAAGGTGGTATTAAAGTTTCTTAATTTTTAAAGGAGTCTTAAATGGCTAACGTTTCTCGCCCTCGTGGTCTGTCTCCAGTCGGTACTGTGACTGGTGCAGCCTATAACGAGCAAGGCCAATTGTTTGCTGTGGCTAACGACGCTACTAATACCTACGCCATTGGCGATGTGGTTACGTACGCTGGTGGTTCAGATTCAAATGGTATTGCTTACGTCACTAAAATGACTGCTGATGCTACTTTGCCTTTGGGCGTTATTGTTGGTATCCGTCCTGCTGACCCTGGTGTTAGCTTGCAAGGTACTAACATTGACCTCGGCAAACTGTACTTGACGCAATCTTCTGGTCTGCGTTACATCTACGTTATCACTGATCCTAACGTTGTGTTTGAAGCTCAAGCTGATACATACGCTCTGGCTGACGTGTTCAAGAACGTTGGTGGTAACTGGACTGCTGCTGACAGCTTGTCTCAATCTTCACCACAATCTAGCTTGACCATCAAAGCTTCTACTGTTACCGCTTTGGGTTCCAGTGGCTCTTTGGGTCTGCCTTTCACGGTTATTGGTTTGGCTCAACGTCAAGACAATGCCGCTGGTGCTTATGCTAAGGTGAACGTTGTTATGAACAAGACGTTCTTCAAGCAAGCCCAAGGTACTGCCTAATCTAATTAACTAAGGAGAAATAACATGGCTGGTGTAATTACTACGGGTTCGCACCCAAAAGCTCTTTGGCCTGGTGTCAAAGCTTGGTGGGGTCAAACCTATAATGAGCATCCTGAAGAGTACGTCAACTTGTTTGACAAAGACACTTCTACTCAAAACTACGAAGAAGACGTTCAACTGACTGGCTTTGGTCTGGTTCCCGTTAAGGAACAAGGCGCTGGCGTTCAGTACGATTCCGAAATCCAAGGCTTCATTACTCGTTATACACACGTTGCTTACGCAATGGGTTATATCGTGACCAAGGAAGAAATGGACGACAACTTGTACGAACAAGTGTCTAAGAAACGTGCTGCAGCTTTGGCTATGTCTTTCCGTCAAACGAAAGAAAACGTTGCTGCTAACGTTTACAACCGTGCTTTCAATGGTACTTATACTGGTGGTGACGGTGTTGCTTTGTGCTCCACTGCTCACCCCAATACCACTGGCGGTACTTTTGCTAACAAGCCTACCGTTGACGTTGACTTGTCTGAAGCAGCTTTGGAAGATGCAGTGATCGCTATCATGGGTCTGCAAAATGACCGTGGTCTGTTGGTTGCTATTCAACCTAAAGACTTGCACATCGCTCGTCAAGAAGTGTTTAATGCTCAACGCATCCTGCACTCTAGCTACCAAACTGGTAATGCCAACAATGACATCAACGTCATCAAATCTGGCAACTACCTCCCAGGTGGCTTCAAAGTGAACCACTACTTCACCTCGCCCCACGCTTGGTTTATCCGTAACACCATCCCTGGTGGCACTGGTATGAAGTATTACGAACGTCACGCCATCATGTTCGATCAAGACAATGACTTCGACACCCTGAACGTTAAAGCTAAGGGTTACGAACGTTACAGCTTTGGCTGGTCTGATCCTCGTGCTGTGTGGGGTTCTAACGGTCCCTAATTGTTACTAGTAACAACTACCCCCCTTAATTGGGGGGTTTCTTTTATCTAATTGGAGATTTATCATGGGTTACGAAAAGCGCAAAGAAATGGGCCAAAAGCCTGAACCTAAAGTTAAAGCTGAAGGTGAACAAAAGAAAAAGATGACTGCAGCCAAAAAAATGACTGCAAAAAAGACTATGACTAAAAAGAAAATGTAAGTAGAATCTAGTCTTCCAATGACGCCCTTAATTGGGCGTTGTTTTATACAACGTCAAAGGAACTTATCATGTCTAATCCTACCCGCCTCTATGCAGGTCTTTCTACTGCATACGTTAACGAGCCTCTGTACTCATTCCCCTTCCCTGATCCTTTCCACACTGGTAGCACTCAACAGTTGGGCAGTTCTACCTATGTAAATGATTTCAATACCTTGATTGGTACTGACTACACTGTCACTGGTACTAGCTCTACTTTTGCTTTGACTGCTGGCATTGGTGGCTTGGCTGTCTTGACTCCTGGTGGCACTACTACTGCTAGCTCTGCTTACAAGAACGGTCAATTCTTTCAGTTTACCGCTGGTAATCGTGCTTGGTTTACTACTCGCATTAAAGCTTCTGCTGTTGCTGGTAGCGTGTCTTTTTACGCTGGTTTGCAAGCTGGTTCATCTACTAACGATGGATTGTGGTTTGCTAAAGCTGCTTCTTCTACTTCTATTAACTTGGTGTCTACCGTTAATGGTACTGCTACTACTTTGGTAACTGGTGTTGCTACTGCTGTTGCAGGTACTTTTGTTGAGTTGGCTTTTTACTACGATGGCACTGACATGATTGTGTTCTCTGGCAGTTCTACTTCTGGCATGGGTCCTATTGCTCGTATCTCTGCACCTACTATTGGTTCTTCTGGTACTACTCTGACCAATGCTTTAATTGCTCCAGTGTTCCAAATTACTCCTACAGCTACTGACACTTTGACTACTGACTTTGTGTTGGCTTGCCAAGAAGTTCTGCGTTAATTAAAAGTAAACAACGATGCACAAACAATTAGTACATGAAAAAACTGGTGACACTATCACGGTGTCTATTGCTGCCGATGGTGGTAAGAACATTGTGTTACTAGTAACAGGTACTATTGAGCATGAGGATGATTCTGTATTCGATGCTATAGACATCAGTCGGTTATCTGGTAGTCCATCTAACATTCGTTTGGACTCAACTGTATTCATGGTTGAGTCTGGATTGAAGGTTATGCTCTCCTATCGTAATCAACCTTACGTTCTTCCTTTGGAAGGTCGTAGCAAGATTGATCTAGGTTGGGTAGGTGGGCTTATTGGTCACGAGATTGATATGGTATTCAAAGGTACAGGATCATTCTTCATTGTGCTAGACATCAGCAAAATGGGAGTATGAAATGTCTGACGTAAAAATTAAGAGTGGCGAACAACCACGTTACTTTGCTTTTAGTGGTGTTAACTCTACTACTACAACTGCAGCCTCTTCACCTATCTACAAAGAAAGTCCTTGGAGTACCTTCCAAGCTATTGTGACTGGTACTGGTACTGTTGGTGCTACTGTTGTAATGCAAGGCTCTAATGAGGATGCTACCTACAACGGTACTAACTCTAACTGGGTAACTATCAATACCTTCACGCTGAGTGGTACAACTACCGCTACTGATGGATACACATCTGTTAGTACTTGGCGTTATGTTCGTGCTAACGTTACTGCTATTTCGGGTACTAGTGCTACTGTCCAAGTGATCATGGGCGTTTAATAAGGGGTTGGTATGTCCTCAACGACTTTTACAAGTGGGACAGTAATTGCCTCCACTTGGCTTAATGACGTTAACACTAAAACGTATAACGACAACTCTTCAACAGTTGCTTATACGCCTAGCGGTACAGGCGCAGTAACGACTACGGTTCGAGCTAAGTTGCAAGAGGTTGTTAGCGTCAAAGACTTTGGCGCTACTGGTAATGGCACAACTGATGACACGGCTGCTATTCAAGCAGCTATTAATGCCTCAACTAGCGTTTATTTTCCGATTGGCACTTATTCTGTAACGAGTTTATGGATTGGAACTAATGGAACTGCATTGTATGGCGCAGGTTCTGGTGGCGTAACAATCAAAGCTCGTAGTGCGGTAAACAAGTTAATTAGATGCCAATACACAAGTGATGATTCAAACATTGCTGCTGTATTAAATAACATTAGTATTGCGGGTATTACAATTGATGGTAATTCTTTAGCAAACATTGGTTTATTTACAAGCGTTGCTATTTCTGAAAATTTTATTCGTGATGTAATTATTACAAACACTTTAGTGACAGGCCATCAGCACTGGAGAGGTTGGTCTGTCAATGTATATGGTATGCGTATACACAATAACTCAGGCGATGGTTTGCGTATGGATAACGAAGCCAATAATACATATTGGCAAGTTGAAGTTGATAACAATGTTGGCATTGGTGTTCAAGTGTTATCTGGCAACACTATTACATTAACAGGCGGTATTGAAAATAATGGCAAACAAGGTTTGATTGTTCAATCAAATCAAGGTGGCTCTGGCGGTTTGTATGTATCAACAAATGTTTCATTGTTTAATGGAACAGGTATATATGTAGAAGCAAATGGTTACTCTAACCCACCAACATACGAAAATATCTCTCTTGGTGGCGCATCAAATCCAACTGAAACTGTGTCATTTGACACCATGACTGTTAACTTACTTAATGCGGGAACAGGGATTTATTTTAAAGGTAACATTATTGGAGTAAAACTTGTCAACGTAAGTGTTGGCCCAGTTGCTGGTTCGCCTACCGCTGGCTTGCGTTGGACTTCTTCTTACGGTTCTGTTTATGCAGTTTTGTACGATGGAATTCTTACTGAAAATTGCCAAATCAATGCTCCAATTGTTGTTGATAGCCAATCGTTTTCAACTGATGTTGCAAACATTGTTGCAGGCGGTGGTTCGCATTTAAGTAATTTAGTTAATGGAAGCAAATCCCCAACTTTTAATCTTGTAAGTACGGATGATAGTACTGGTGTCAGTAGCCCCATGTTTCAATTGTGGCGGGGCAACGACATTATTGCAAAATTTGGTGCTGTGGCTAACGTCGAGGCTACTATAGATGCAGCTTCTTCTAGTGGAGCAGGATATTGCACAATGCGTGTAAAGGGCGTAGAAGTTTTGAGATCTACATCTGCTAATGGAACTTGGTTTAAATCACCTGCTGGAATTGCGCCAACTAACACATTGGCTTTGGGGAATACCCAACAATCAACAGTTGGCTCTGCTGGCGGCGCAAGTTCCCTTCCCGCAACTCCGCTTGGTTATCTTGTTGGTTACATTGGTACAACAAAAATTGCAATTCCTTATTACAACGCATAAAAGATAAATTATTGTGCGGTTATAAACATGGCTAACACAAAAATATCAGCTTTAAGTTCAGCAACCACCCCGTTGTCGGGCAGTGAGATTGTTCCTGTCAATCAGTCTGGTGTGACTGATAGCGTTAGCGTGGCTAACTTAACTGCTGGTCGTGCTGTTAGTGCGGCATCGTTGTCGTTGACAAGTTTGCCTTTACCAACAACTTCAGGTGGCACAGGGTTAACCAGTTTTACTGCTAACGGTGTGGTGTATGCAAACTCTACAAGTGCGCTAACTACGGGGTCTGGGCTAGTATTTGATGGTAATAATTTAGGACTGGGAATTACACCTAGTTCTTGGAACACCAGCAATAATAGAGCATTTCAACTAATCGGTGGGTCTTTGTATTCATCAGGAACAACTGAAGTTGGTCTTCTTACAAATGCCTATTATTCAACTGGCGGATCTTGGACATACATTAACAATGCGGCTGCAACTTGGTATCAACAAACTAATGGAGCGCACAAGTGGTATTACGCAGGAGCAGGTACAGGCACAATATCTTTTAATCAAGCAGTAATGATAGATACCAACGGAAATTTTGGTATAGGCGCAACATCAATTTCTAGTAAATTGGACGTTACAAAAGGCGCATCAGATGGTGCTATTTCTCAGTTTACAGGTAGTGGCGCAAACTACAACAGAATTACTGTTAGCAATACATCTGGCACAGCCATAACAGCTTATATGCAAGCTGACCCTGGTAGTGGTTCTATTGTTAAAATGGGCGCATTAACAAATCACCCACTTGTTATTTCAACAAACGATACAGAACGTGCCCGTATAGACACCAGCGGGAATTTATTGGTGGGGGCAACTTCTGCTAATGATTCTCATATCACTGGGCTTCAAATTGGAACTGGGTGGGTTCAATACACTCAAAATTTTACAGTTGGTAATTCTCATACAATAACTGTATCTGGAACATACAACTATTGGTTTGAAATTACCGCAATGGTTGTTGGTAACAGCTCTTCATCGCAAATAGGCGAAGCAAGATGGATTGCTGGACGACGAGATTATTCTGGGGCAAATCACATTTACAACACGGGAAATTTGGTAAATACTTGCGTTAGTATTAGTACATCACAATCTATATCTGGTGCAACTTGTACATACACAGTTACTTTTACAAACAATCAAGACAGTGCAAATAATCATTGGATGTTTAATATACGTTTAATGAATTCAAATTCTTATTCAATTTCTTAATTTAAAAATTAATTATGTCAGCTACTATCAACTGGACAATTGATTGGATGAATACATCTACTCAAACTATTAACGGCTTTACCGAAGTCGTTTTAACTTGTGGTTGGCGCTGCACAGGTACTGAAACAAACACTGCCACACCTCCTATGACGTTTACCAATTCTATTTATGGCACTTGTTCGTTTTCTGAACCCCAAATTGGCGGTGCTTTTATTCCCTATGCCCAGTTAACTCAAGCCCAAGTAATTGATTGGTGCTGGTCTAATGGAGTAAACCAAGCCGCTACTGAAGCCGCTATTAATGCAAATTTAGCATTGCAAATTAATCCTGTTGTTGAGCAATTGCCTTTGCCTTGGATAACTACTTAAAGGATAAATATGTCTTCAACAAATTTTGTAGATCTTGTTGGGCCACCAGTTAACGCTGCTTGGTTAAACGATGTTAACAAAGTAGCTTACAACAAAACATTTCCTGATGGAACTGTTGCGCTGTCTGCTGCACCTGGAACTTCTTTAGACGCTCAGTTTATATCTTATGAACAAGGTGGTACAGGATCTGTTAGCACTACTGTAACTAAAAAACTTCAAGAAGTTGTTTCTGTTAAAGACTTTGGAGCAAAAGGAGATGGAACAACTGACGATACAACCGCAATTCAAAACGCATTAAATGCAGTTTTTGCTGCTGGCGGTGGTAGCGTGTTTGTTCCTGCTGGTACGTACATTATTTCTAAACCTGTGATTGTTCAATCTAACACCAATTTCTATGGTGTTGGTGCTAAATCAATTATAAAAAATAACGCTGGTTCTTTTGGCGAACCTAATAACAATCTTATTCACATTGGTTACGGCAACATTTGGAGTTTGACTGGGCAGCAAGGGGTTGGTACTGATGCAACAATTGCTGAACTGCTTGCTAATAATTATTCTTACATTACAACTTACAACGCCTCGGTTAGAAATTTAACTGTACAGGGTTGGGGCCTTGGCGTTTTTGCAATGAATGCAGCCAATGTTGTAATTGATAACATTTGGTCTGTTAACACATTAACACCAGTAAATGTTGCAAACGACAATTCTTCCCAACAAGCGGCTTGTATTAATGTTGCGGTATCTAACATTTATCAAGTGTCATCTATTGGAACAGGTGATTGGTATGACTTGGTTTTTGTTGGTGCGGCAATTAAAGTAAATGTTTCTAATTGTTTTAACAATCCAGCAACCCCTTCTGCTTTAGATGGAAACATTGTTTTTAGCACTTCTCAATTTTGTTCAGTTACAAATTGCAATTTAATTAAATCTACAACTACTTATTCCACTACTAACAAGCGTGGAATTATGGTTACATCTTCTGGTGCTTCAGATATAAGAGTTGAAAACAATCTTGTTACTGGTTATTTAGATGGCATTTATGTTACTGGTCAAAACAACATAATTGCCGGAAATATGATTTTTAATTGTTATAACGGACTAACAATTAATAATTCATTAAATTTAATTAGTGGAAATTATTTTTTAAATAATTCATCTTCCGATGCAAGCGGCTCAACCGCAATGAAACAAAACAGTTTTGTTGGCAATTACAATTTAACCAAAACTTTTGTTTCTGGATATGCGTTTGACCCACAACAATATAATACATTTACTGGTAATACTGTTACTTCTTACATACAGCAAAACTTTAATACTTGGCCTAGTCTTAAAGGTCGGTATATAAGTTATTTTCCATTAGATACTTGGTTAAGCACAACTGATGCTGCAAAAGTAACTATTTCTCCTGGTACATTAAATTTCACAAGTACGGCTGGAACAATTACGGCGTACTACAAATTACCAATTCAAGTTAAAAAAATAACCAATGTTCAAGTCAATGGGTATTCTTATGCAACTGGCGATTCGGTTCAAGTAAACATTTGTGGTACTGATGGTTTAGCAAATTCAAATAGTTTGCCTGTTCTTGAAAGTCTTGGAACACAAACTTCTTCTGTTAGTGGAAATTACACTTTTACATTTACATCGTCTAGAGCTTTTTACGCTCAAGGCACTTACTATGTTCAAGTAATTTATACAACATCAAGTATTTATTCTCAACTAAGAGATACACAATTAATCACTTTGTGCGACGACTAAGTTTAAAGGAATTATCATGGCTTTAATTGGCAATTACACTAAAAACGTAACTGGTTTTACTCCTGTTACTGCAAACACCTACGCTCGAATTGACAGTATTTCTGGTGGCAAACTTGGTTTAAATGTATCAGTAACATTTTTATCTGCCGATAAAACTTTGTTATTAGATACAAAAGTTTATTACTTTGTCCCATCTGTTGTTGTTGGATCGCAAAATTTTTTACAGCAAGCGTATTTGCATTTAAAAACTTTGCCTGATTTTACTAACTACACAGACGATTAAAGTTAAACGGCTAACACTAATAGTTTAAGGAACAACATGTCTGAAACAGTAGCTACCATTAGCCATGAAGACATTTACGAACGACTTGTTAAAGTTGAAGCTAAAGTAGATGCTATTGAGAAGAACACCAAAGAACTTATAGAAGCGTTCTCTGCTCTTAAGGGTGCTCTAAAGGTTCTAGATTGGATTGCTTCCTTAGCTAAACCTATTGGCATCATTACTGTGGTTGTGGGTGCTATTACTGTGGCCTGGCATTCTTTAACAGGAAAGTAATAATTGAAGACTAGCATGTACTTGGGTTTACCGCTACCCATTACTAGCGGCTTTAAAGGAACTACTATGTTGTTTACTACCGAAGAAGATGTCCGTTTCCGTGCTGTTGAATTGGCTATTGATACCGTTGGTCACGAAGATGGCGAATGGGTTGAGTTGGCTGATTTGATCGTTGCTTTTGTCAATGACGATATCGAATGGATCGACATTGAAGAAGACGAAGAAGAAGCTGAAGAAGAAACCACTGAAGAATAATCAATAATGATTGATCCCATTACAGCCCTAGCAGCAATACAGTCTGCCGTAAAACTCGTCAAGAAGATGAGTTCAACGGTGGACGATGTTGCCTCGCTTGGGCCTGTATTGGGCAAATACTTTGATGCTAAGAACAATGGTGTTCAAGCAATTAAAGAGGCTAAAGATTCTGGCAATGCCTCTAACATGGGCACTGCCATTCAAATTGAAATGGCTCTGGAGCAAACTAAACAGTTTGAGACTGAGCTACAAATGCTATTCATGCAAGCGGGGAAAGTAGATGTTTGGAACAATATTAAAAGCCGTGCAGCCAGCATGGACAAAGCTGATAAGTATGCTGAACAAGCTGCTAGAGATCGTGCTAACAAAATTAAAAAAGAACAAGAAGAAGCAATGATCATTGGCTTAGTCCTTGTGTTGCTTGTTATGTTATTTGTTGGTGGCTACTATGTAGTCTCAGACATTGTTGAGACTGCTAAAAAAGAACAGCATCATGGCTACAAGCACAAGAACTAAAAGACAAGAAGACTTTATGTCCCGCCATTGGCGAGGACTCATGGGCTTTACTTACTGCTTCATTTGTTTCTTTGACTTTGTTGCTGGTCCTTGTTTGTACCTGTGGGTACAACAGTTTGAGACACAAGCTGTCAATGATGCCTATCGTCAATGGCAACCTATGACACTGCAAGGTGGTGGTCTGTTCCACCTAGCTATGGGTGCTGTCATGGGTGTATCTAGTTGGGGTAAAACCCAAGAACGAACTTCAGAAAATAAACCTAATGTTTCTTAATCCGTACTTTTGGTTGTTCCTAGTAACAACTTGGCTAGCTTGTTTGTTTGGTGGATACGAGTATGCCCAACGTGGGATAAGTGAAGAACGTGCCGCAGCTCAAGCGGCGTTAACTGCAGCAAACCAAAGATCAAAGGAGATCAGTGATGAACGAGACAGAACAGTTGCCAACATTTCTAGCAATTTGGCCTCTACGCAAGCCAAGGCCAATCAAGCTGCTGCAGAGCTTAGGGATCATATTGCCTCTGGTTCTGTTCGGTTGTCAATCGCCGGTTCCTGTAGTAGCCCAATGTCCAGTGATCCCACCACTGCCAGTACCAATAACGCCGGAAGCTGCAACATTGACCCAGGAGCTGCTCAAGCTCTTGTCTCCCTCACCGAGCGTGGTGATAACGCCATAAACAAACTTAACGCTTGTATTGATTCGTACAACTCTTTATTGGAACCTAAACAATGAGCTGGTTAGAAATTGCTGCACAAGAAATTAAACGTCACGAAGGTTGTAAGCTAACTGCTTACCCTGATCCTGCTACAGGTGGTGATCCTTGGACTATTGGCTATGGTGCTACTGGTTCTGACATTGAAAAGGGTACTGTGTGGACACAAGAACAAGCTGAAGAAGACTTGTTAGGTCGTCTGCATACACTGGGTGATCGCATTGATGCTGTTACTCATGTGCCCCTTAATGACAATCAGAAAGCTGCTATCTGTTCGTTTGTTTACAACGTAGGCATGGGTAGCTACAAGGGTAGCACTTTGTTAAAACTGTTGAACGTTAGCGACTATGACGGTGCTGCCGAGCAGTTCAAACAATGGAATAAGGCGGCTGGTCGTGTGCTGCCAGGCTTAGTGACAAGGCGAGAAGAAGAATCTAAATTGTTCCTCGCTTGACATACTGGCGTAACACTGTCAAGTGTTAATCGAGCCACCATAACTGCGACTGGAACAATTATGCCTACCCCTAAAGTAAGTGATCAAGAGTTTAAAGCTCTGTGGGAAACTCACGGATCATTGACTAGAATCTCTGAGATAACTGGTTTAGGCATTAGAGGTCTAAACAAACGTAGAAGAAACCTAGAGGAAAGATACGGAGAACTTCTAGTAACTTCTGGTCAAAGAATAGTGTCTCGGGAACATCCAGCTCGTAAGCTGCTAGGAATAGAAAATGGAACTGTCATCGTATTTTCTGATGCTCATTTTTGGCCTGGGATTCGTTCCACTGCTTTTGATGGTTTGTTACATCTTATTAAGGAACTCCAGCCAAAGGCTGTTATCTGTAACGGTGACGCTTTTGATGGGAGTACCAGCGGTAGATGGCCCAGAATTGGCTGGACACAAAACCCGACGCTTGTTGAAGAACTTAAGGCTTGCAAAGAAGCGTTAGGTGAAATAGAAGATGCTGCTAAGGCAGCTAGGCATAACGTCAAACTTACATTCCCACTTGGGAACCATGACGCTAGGTTTGAGAACTACATCTCAGCTAATGCTCCCTTACTCGAAGGTGTGCAGGGCAGTCGTCTTAGTGACCACGTACCTGCTTGGGATATATGTTGGTCTTGTTGGCCTACAAATGATGTAGTCGTTAAGCATCGTTGGAAGGGTGGTATCCATGCTACTCATAACAACACTCTTAATAGCGGAGTATCTATTGTTACAGGACATCTCCACGCTTTAAAAGTAACTGGATTTACAGATTACAATGGACGTAGGTTTGGTGTAGATACTGGTTGTCTATCAGAAATTGACGGACCACAATTTTATAACTATACTGAAGACAATCCTACAAACTGGGCCAGTGGTTTTGCTGTCTTAACATTCCATAATGGCAGACTGTTATACCCAGAACTTGTACATAAATTTGATAAAGACCACATTGAATTTAGAGGTCAAATCATAAAGGTGCGCTAACAAACTTGTTACTAGGAACATTCTATGTCTTACAGATCAAGATGGGACAATGGTTCCTGGCTAGTTATATGTGACCAGTGTGGTCGCAAGTACAAAGAAAGTGAGTTACGGTTACGTTGGGACGGACTTATGGTCTGCCAAGGTGATTGGGAACCTCGTCAACCCCAAGACTACGTACACGGTGTTGCTGATATTCAGACACCACCATTCGTTAGATCAGAGCAGCAAGATCAATTTATTTTTGTATGTGACCTCATTGGTATCAATGGGGTTGCAGACTATGGCGTAGCTGATTGTGCTGCTGCTAACAAAGATAACGGATACCGTCCTGTGTGTACCCTAGAGGGTTCATACGCTATACCTAGCTCAGGTATTCCTGGCTGTATGGTTCCTAGTAAGATAGCTCCTAGCTTAAACAGCTTCCTTATTGGATAAACAACATGAGTTCTACCTACAGTATTAGCAGCAGTCAGATCATATCCCTAGCATTAGGTCGGTTAGGTGTTCTTGAAATTGGAGATACTCCTGATTCAAACACCTACGCCAATGCTTTGATGGCTCTTAACTTGCTCATTAAACAAGCAAGTATTGACGGTCTTAAGTTGTGGAAGATCTCTGAGTTGATCATCCCCACTACAGCTAATCAAACTACATACACACTGGGTGGATCTTCTTCTACGTTGATGTACGACTCATTAAATCCTACGGTAGCTATTACTGACAAACCTTTGAAGATCATTCAAGGGTTCTACCGTAACATCCAAGTGTCTCCTCCTATTGATACACCTGTATTACTTGTATCTAAACAAGAGTACAACGTATTGGGATCTAAGTTTTCTACTGGTACTGCTAACACTTTGTTCTACGATCCACGTAGTACCTATGGTGTGTTGTATGTGTACTTGACTCCTGACCTTAATTCGCAGACTAACATTCAATTGCACGTAATTGCTCAAATGCCTATCAATGACGTTACTTTAAACACTGGTACGTCTACTGATACTCCCGACTTCCCTATTGAATGGCAGAACTATTTGGTCTGGGGACTAGCTGATGAGCTGTCTATGCAGTACGGTGTTCCTATGAACTATCGTCAAGAAATTATGCAACGTGCTGCTATGTACAAAGAGAAGCTGTCTGATTGGGACGTTGAAGCTTCTAGTACTTTCTTTATGCCTGAGTTTAGGTCTACCAACACTAACTCTTACGGACGGTAAGCATGACTACCGAACGTATTGCTCTTACCCAACCTATTGAAAGTCGTAGCGGGTCTTTTGCTACTGACTCGTACTCTGCTAACGTTTTCTTTGATAGCAGCGGTGGTAAGCGTGATTGGGTTAAACGTCCTGGGTTGCAATACATTACTCAAATAACACCCGTAACTCCACCCGCTTACACCCAAGCACAAGGGCTAACCCCGTACAACGGTAACTTGGTTGGTGTTATTAATAACACGGTGTATCAGATTAATCCTAGTACTCCGTCTGTGAGTACCATTGGTACTACGTCTGCATCTACTAGTCAGAGCTACTTTGTAAGGACATTCCTTGACTCTTACTTATTTATTCAAAACAAAGTCAACGGTTATCTACTTACTCAAGGCGGCTCTTTTAGTGCTATTGGTAATACCTACCTTGTCAATATTAGCATTGACAATCCTGGGCTTAATTACAGCAGTGGTATTACCCTTAGCCTTTCTGCTAGTGGCGCTGCTGCTACCGCCACTGTTACTAACGGGCTTATTAGTACTGTAACCCTGACTAACCCTGGTAGTGGTCTTAGCTCTGCTGGTACTTGTACAGTTAACCTTCCTGCTACACAGACACCTACTGCTACAGGCTTTAATGGGTTCTATGAGATCGTTGTATCCAGTGCTACGGGTGTATATACAGGTATGTACGTTACAGGTACTGGTGTGGCTCCTAACGCTTACATTACTAGCATCAACGGTACAACCCTTACGTTAAACATTGCTAACGTTGCTGACGTATCTGGTACGGTTACTATTCAAGACTTAGGTAACGGAGCTGTGTTAACTCCAGCTCTTAACTCGTTTCCTAGTGGTCCGTTTGTATCTGGTACTGTGTTCCTAGACAACTATGTGTTTATAGGTACAACTAATAACCGCATCTACAACTGCAACCTTGGTGATCCTAAATCTTGGAACGCTCTTAGTTTCTTAAGCTTTGAACAGACTACAGATACCCTTGTTGGTATTGCTAAACACCTGAACTATCTTATAGCTTTTGGTGCTACTAGTACGCAGTTCTTCTACGATGCTGGTAACTATCCTGGTTCTCCTCTTGCACTAGCTGCCAGCTACACCAATGAAATTGGTTGTGCTAATGGGGACAGCATTGTTGCTACTAGTAACACGGTACTGTGGGTTGGTACTACTCGTACCTACGGCAAGTCTGTGTACATCATGGATGGTGTATCTCCTGTTAAGGTGTCTACTAGCCACATTGATCGTCACTTAGAAGCTGATGACTTAGTTAACGTACGTGCTTACTGCTACAAGACTAGTGGTCATACGTTCTACGTCTTAACTCTTATCGATTCAAACAAGACTCTTGTGTACGACATTGATGAGAAGATGTGGTACACATGGACTCAATGGGCTATGGCATCTAATGATCAACCTAACCCAGGTACGTACTATGAGATGTACTTCCGTCCTACGTTCTATGCTGAGTTAAACAACATCCCCTACTGCTTAGATGACGATAGGGCTATCTTGTATCAGTTAAACACTGAAGTCTATCAAGATAACGGACAACCTATCTACTGTAGGTCTGTTACTAATATCATGGACAACGGTACTACTAAGCGTAAGTTCTATGGTCGTTTAGAAATAGTTGGTGATAAGGTAGCTGGTACTATGTACATTAGTCATTCAGGTAATGACTACGTTAGTTACTCTGTACCTCGACCTGTTAATCTAAATGCAACTCGTTCTCAAGTGTATTTAAGTGGTGCTGATCGCCGTAGGTCTTGGCAGTTCTTGTGTACAGATAATGTACCTCTTCGCTTAGATGTTGCTGAGATTGACTTCCGCATAGGTGAGATGGATCAAGAGCAAGGTGTTGGTGGTAATCCCCAATATAAAAGGTAAGACATGAGTACAGATGTAACCGTTGATAGCAGCAATAACTCTCTAGCTAAAGTTCAGTTTAGAGAGAACATCTTGAATGTCCAAGAGGGCATGTTAAAGATGGCTGCTGAAGGTCTGATGAAAGACACCTTACCTGACTGTAAATTAACTCACCACTACGCTCCTATTGATGAGAAGTACGGTTGTGGCACTTATGCCCGACAAATGTTTATTCCCAAAGGTACGCTAATCATAGGTAAAATACATAGGCATCAGCATTTAAACTTTATCATGCAAGGTAAAGTTGCTGTGTCAACAGAGTTTGGGCCAAAGTATTTTGAAGCTCCCTGCATCTTTGTTTCTGAGGTAGGTCTTAAGCGTGCTGTTATTGCAGAAGAAGATACTATTTGGGTAACAGTTCACCTCACAAAACACTTGGGTGAAGAGAATCTAGACAAGATGGAAGAAGAAGTTATTGCTCCTTCTTACGAAGAACTAGGTTTAATTGCCTCAACTAAAGAACTTCTCACGGAGAACTAAAATGACTTTTGGAATTACTGCAGGTGGTTTAGCTGCTGGCTTAGGTATAGCTGGTGGTATTAACTCCCTTACTGGTGGCGCTATTACTAATGCCTTGGGGTTTGGTGGCTCTGGGCCTGGCTCTGCTACTGCTCAAGCTAATCCAATGGCTCCATACCAAGCTCAATTGGCTCAGATGTATGCTGGTTATTTGCAGCCTGGACAGAGTGCAAACATTCAACAGATGCCTGGGTACACCCAATTCCAAACAGGTGTTGTTGATCCTGCTATGGCTGCTAACAAAGCCAGTGCTGCTACCTCTGGTATGTTGTACTCTGGTAATGAAGAAGCTGCCCTACAGAAGCTTGGTCAACAAAGCTACTCTGGCTTTATGACTAACTACTTAAGTCAACTGTCTGGTGGTGCTGGTGTTGGGTTTAACCCTGCTGCTGCAGCTCAGTTTGGTGCTGCACAACAACAAGCTGGTTGGCAAGCTCTTGGTCAAGGTATTGGTGCTGCCGGTACTGCTGGTTTGTTTGGTGGTCCTACTAATAGTTTAGGCAACACTATCTATAACCCTAGCACAGGAAATGTAAATGCTAGTGCTGGTCAAGCATTTGCTGGTTTAACTGGTGGTACTACCGGCATTGACGGTTAAGGAATAACTATGCCACTCTTAATGTCCGATGTAGCTGCTGGTAGTCAAGCTGCTTTACAGCTTCAGCAGAACATGGCTGCTGCACCTAATGTGCAACAGGTTGAAGCTAACAGA